>Ga0123353_10007253_pt1 | contig 14944 bp, 13 predicted proteins | sample TergutLab28metaG_3_FD_92763 | JGI IMG/M metagenome (GOLD analysis project Ga0123353, IMG submission 92763) | Labiotermes labralis P3 segment gut microbial communities from Petit-Saut dam, French Guiana - Lab288 P3 | ecosystem: Host-associated > Arthropoda: Insects > Digestive system > Gut ... | reverse complement strand
GATGGTTTCCAGCAGGAAAGTTATCCTGAAAATGACTGGTATAATATGCCGGTCGAACTGAAAAACAGCAAGGATGGCCAGCCGCTGAAAATTTCTGTGGATTTAGCCGGACGGCACGCTGTAGCCCAGATTTGGGAAGTAAAAGTCGGCTGTTCTTCACTTTATCTGTTGGATACAAATATAGAAGAAAATTCACTGGATATTCGCAATATAACTGCCGCTCTCTACGGCGGGGACAAAGAAACCAGAATGCAGCAGGAAATCCTTCTGGGTATCGGCGGAATTCGTGCTTTGCGCGCGCTGAAAATTAACCCTGCTGCGACCCACATGAATGAAGGCCATGCGGCTTTCCTCGGTCTTGAACGGATTCGTGAAATAATGGACGAAAAGGGTTTTACTTTTGAAGAAGCCCGGGAAGCTGTTTGGCCAACCAATATCTTCACTACACATACTCCTGTTCCTGCCGGAAACGAACGTTTTGATATTCCCATGATGGAAAAATATTTCCGTAACTGGCCGCAGGTTCTTGGTATTTCATGGAAAGAATTCCTGGGGCTTGGAAAAATCCATGCCGGCGATGAACGCGAAACTTTCTGTATGACGGTTCTTGCGCTTAAGATGGCAGCTTATGCCAACGGTGTTGCAAAACTGCATGGTGTAGTATCCCGTGAAATGTGGAAGGATCTCTGGCCGGGTCTGCCTCTGGACGAAGTTCCAATCGGGCATGTCACAAACGGCGTACATCCACGTACATGGATTTCATCAGGAATGCTTGATCTTCTTGACAGGTATTTGGGCCCTCACTTTGAAGATAAACCGACAGACCTTGCAATCTGGGAACGCATGGATCGAATTTCCGATGAGGAACTGTGGCGTACCCACGAGCGCCGCCGTGAAAGGCTTGTTGCCTTTGCGCGCGACCGTATCCGCGAACAGTACAAACGGACAGGGGCTGTGGAACGGCGTATCCGCCAGGCGGAAGATGTTCTTTCTCCTTACGCGCTGACACTTTGTTTTGCCCGCCGGTTTGCCACTTACAAACGCGGCAATCTGCTTTTCAGAGACCCTGAACGTCTGCTTCGGCTGGTTAGGGATAATGACAGACCCATACAGCTTATTTTTGCCGGCAAGGCGCACCCCCACGATATGCCGGGCAAGGACCTTATCAGAGAGGTTATTCACTTTGCGGACAAGTACGATGTTACAAGCCGTATTGTGTTTGTTGAAAACTATGACATGAGCGTAGCGAAGTACCTTACATCAGGAGGCGATGTATGGCTCAATACTCCGCGCCGGCCAATGGAAGCGTCCGGTACGAGCGGCATGAAGGCTGCGATGAACGGTGTACTTAATTGTTCAATTTTGGACGGCTGGTGGGATGAAGCGTATAACCCGGAAGTAGGTTGGGCTATTGGACACGGCGAACAGTACCATGATGAAAAACTTCAGGATGATATTGAAAGTAAAGCGCTGTACGATCTCCTTGAGCGGGAAATTATTCCAATGTTCTATGATAGAGGACGTGACGGCCTGCCCCGCGAATGGATAAAAATGATGAAGGACTGTATGAAGCAGATTGGACAATCCATGTCGAGCCATCGTATGTTAATGGATTATTCGAATCAGTTTTACATCCCTGCGCTTGAAAATTTTCGCCGCTTTAGCAAGGATGACTATGCCGAATCAAAATCTCTTGCGGCCTATTTCCACAAACTTCATCAGTCATGGGACAGCTTAAAAATAACCAGACTTGAATCCAATGCCAAACCGGTAATGCAGCGCGGTGATGTATTGACTGTTACCGCCTATATCGACCTTGGCAATATTTCGCCTAACGATGTATTGGTGGAACTTTACCACGGTACGGTTTCCAGCCAGACCAATGTAATTGTTAATGCTGCCAAAACCGAAATGAAATGGCTCAAGAGCGAAGGCAGCTTAAATCTGTATGAGGTGCGCATAGAATGTTCTGATACGGGAATGCAGGGCCATACGGTACGCATCCTGCCTAAACATGAAGCGCTGGTTCATCCGTACAGGTGCGGATTTATTAAGTGGGCTTAAATACGGCGTGGCGCGCAAAGAATTATTTAGATGAATAGGGCGCGAGGGCTTTAGCCCGAGTAGCGCGCCCGGTAAAAAGGCAGTATCCCAGGAAACCTGCCTATAAATAAAACAGGGAGTACACAGTGTTAAAACAATCATCCTCTTTTCGTTACCTTGATATAGTAGCGTCATTTTTTGTCGCTATTCTTGTTGTCAGCAATATCGCTTCTTCAGCAAAAATTGTTGACCTTGGTTTTTCGCTTTTTACAATTCCACTGGCTTTTGACGGCGGAACTCTTTTGTTTCCACTGGTTTATGTGCTTGGCGATGTACTGACGGAAGTTTACGGTTTCAAAACAGCCAAGCGGGTTATCTGGACAGGTTTTGCCGCCCTTGCTCTTTGCGCGTTGATATTTTTTATATTGGGAATATTGCCGCCGGAAACTTTTTGGGAAGCCGAAGTTGGCTCAGCTGCCTATAATGCTGTACTCGGCGGAATGAGCTACGGCGGTATTGTGCTTGCAAGTCTAACAGCATATCTTGTTGGGGAATTTTCAAACGCGGCAGTTCTTTCAAAATTGAAAGTAAAGATGAAAGGACGGTTTCTTTGGGTACGGACTATTGGTTCTTCATTGGTTGGCCAATTGCTGGATACGATGATTTTTGTACTGATAGCAAGCGCGGTTGGAGTCTTTGGCTGGGAAATTTTCTGGTCGCTTGTAATAACAAATTATATATTAAAATGTGCCATTGAAGCCCTGATGACGCCTTTTACCTATTGGGCATCCGGTTTTTTGAAGAAAAAAGAAGGAATAGATGTATACGATGTCGGGGAAAAATACAATCCGCTGGCTTGACGGTTTGTCTGCTTAACTGCCTAATATTTCATAAAGCCGCTCCAGATCTTCCATTGAATAATAGTCGATATGGATGCGGCCTTTGTTAAGATCCCCTTCAATGACAACTTTGGTTCCAAGTTTGTTAATGAATTTTTCCGCCATAGCATCTACTTCCGGCGGGCGTTTTTTTGCAGCGCCCTTTGTAGTTTTATCTGTACCTTTCTTTTCTGTTGATGAAGATGCCCGTTTTTCAGCTTCCCTCACCGAAATATCTCCCGCAAGTATTTCTCTGAAAAGTTTTTCCCTCGCCTTTGTATCGGTTACAGATAATAATGCCCTTGCGTGTCCTGAGCTGACCTTGCCCTCTTCAATACTTTTTTGAATTTCAACCGGCAGCTTTAGAAGCCTTAATGCATTTGCGACTGTAGAACGGTTTTTACTCACCCTGAGCGCGAGTTCGTCCTGGGACAAGCCGGAAAAATCCATCAAGTTTTTGTAGGCGGCAGCTTCTTCTATCGGGTTAAGATCGCTGCGTTGAATGTTTTCGATTAGGGAGACTTCCAGACGCTTTTGATCCGTATAGTCGCGAATAATTACCGGAACTGTATCAAGACCGGCAAGCCTTGCCGCGCGTGTTCTGCGTTCACCTGCGATTATGATATAACTGCCGTCTCCCGCGTCCGCCGCGATAATGGGCTGAATAATGCCATAAGTTTTTATTGAGTCAGCCAGTTCTTTAAGTTCAGTTTCGTCAAAATTTTTCCGGGGCTGGCCGGGGTTGGGAACAAGTTTGTCTACGGACATCTGCGCTGCCGCTTGCTGCGCCTTTGTTTGCTGTGCCGCTGGCTGTCGTGGGATATTTTGTTCTTTACTTACCTGTCCTGCAATGTTTTCTGTTTCAACAATGGTTGTTGATTCCGTATCGTCATTATTATCCAATAGGGCATTAAGACCCCTTCCAAGACCAATTCTACGAGCCATTTGTTACTCCTTGTGAGTCACGCCGAAGGAGTTCCTGCGCAAGCGCATGATACGCCCTTGCTCCAGGGCATTGCCGGTCGTAAAGGGAAATCGGCATTCCGTAGGAAGGCGCTTCCGAGAGCCTGATATTACGGGGAATAATTGTATTCAAAACCTTATCCTTGTATGTAGCGCTGATAAGTTTTATAACATCATTTGCCAGTCTGGTTCTATGGTCGTACATTGTAAAAAAAATACCGCCTATCTTTAATGAAGGATTCAGGCTCTTTTGTATTTCTTTTGTAGTATGTAAAAGCTGCTGAAGCCCTTCCATCGCAAAGTATTCGCATTGCATGGGTATGAGCATCAAATCGGCTGCTGCAAGTCCGTTCATTGTAAGCTGTCCCAGACTGGGAGGGCAGTCAATTAAAATATAATCGTACCCGTTTTTGATAGGGGACAGGGCTTTTTTAAGGAAAAAATTCCGTTCTTTTTGATCAATCAGTTCTACTGCCGCTCCTGACAATTCAATGCCAGCGGGAATGACATAAAGGTTGGCAATTTCAGTTTTTCTGGTAGCCTGCTCTGCTGTAGCCGTACCTGACAACAGTTCATAAATTCCCGGGTTCGGCGGTTTTACTCCGATCCCGCTGGAAAGATTTCCCTGAGCGTCAAAATCTACCAATAATACTGTTTTTCCGGCTTCGGCCAAAAAGGCGCCAATATTAATTGCCGATGTTGTTTTCCCAACACCCCCTTTCTGGTTTACAAAGACACATACTGCTCCCATGTTCATAGTCTAGCTTATTGATAAAAAAAATGCTATTGAATTTCATTGTTATTCTGTTTATAGTATTTAACTTGGGGGAAAGTTTTATGAACGATTCAGAAAATAAAGATGATATTCCTATTAATACCGCAGAATCTCCCTCGGTCGTGATAGAACTTATCCACCAGCTAAAAGTTAAAGATGTAATGTCCACGGCAGTTCTTACCGGACAAAAAAAACATACCTTAAGATATATTCAAGCCTTATTAAGGGAAAACAGGGTAACAGGTATTCCCATTTTAGAAGATCAGAAACTTGTTGGTATTGTTTCTCTCGAGGATATTATTAATGCTCTTGATAAGGGTTATATTGATGATTTAGCGGGTGATAGAATGACAAAAAATATCATCAGTTTGCAGTATGATATGCCTCTTTCGTTTGCCATTTCATGCCTGAATAAATATAAATTCGGCCGTTTTCCGGTACTTAACAAAGATCAGGAACTTGTTGGCATTCTCACTTCCAGTGATGTGATCAGGGCGTTGTTGATCGAAATGAACCGTGAAGTTTTAAGGCTTGAGAAAGTCCAGAAGAATATTAGTAATGCAACTCAATCGAAATATTCGGAAATGGAATTTACCACCGCGCACTATGATTTTGAACTGGCAGGCAGGGCTTCTACAGAAATAAAAAAAGCGCTTAAACAGCGTAATTTTGATCCAAAATTAATCCGGCGTATTGCTATCGCAAGTTATGAGCTGGAGATTAATCAGGTTGTTCATTCCGAAGGCGGCGTTATGCGATGTTCCATACTGCCCGACAAGGTGATAATCACAGCCGCCGATAACGGTCCCGGCATTGAAGATGTAAGTCAGGCGCTTAGGGAAGGTTATTCTACCGCAAATGAATATGTCCGCTCCCTTGGCTGGGGCGCTGGAATGGGTCTTGCTAATACCAAAAGGGTTTCTGATGAATTTACAATTGACTCTGCCCTTGGCAAAGGTACTACCGTACGTTCTATTGTATTTGTCAACTCATCAAAAGAAGAAACCTAAAGAGAGGCTGAAATGAAAATTACGGAAGCTGCCGCTGCTCTGGGCGCAGAAATCTGCCAAGGTGAATTCGACGATGTTGAGCTGAAAAGCGCATATACATCTGACCTTCTTTCTGATGTGATGGCACATGCCAAAGAAGGAGGCGCCCTTGTTACAATTCAGGCTCATAAAAATACTGTTGCAGTAGCAGCGCTTGTAAATATCACTGTTATTGTTATCTGCAATCAGCGTCCTCTGCCCGATGATATGCTGGAAGCGGCAAAAGACGAAGGCATTGCTGTTATCCGTACAAAGGATAATCAGTTTACCGTTTCCGGTAAATTATGGGACTTGTTCCGTAAGAATTAAGAAATCATGCTGGCGGATCTGCATAACCATTCCTGCCTTTCTCCCTGCGGCTCCTTGGATCTTTCTCCTCGGCGTATACTTGAATTGGGGGCTGCCAGAGGATTAAAACTGATGGCACTGACGGATCACAACTCAAGCCTTAACTGTCCCGCCTTTGCAAAGCTCTGTCCCGAATACGGAATTATTCCCATCTTTGGTATGGAAGCTACTACGAACGAAGAAATTCATGTACTGTGCCTGTTTACCAGTCTGGACGCAAGTATGGCTTTTAATGATTACGCCTATTCAATCCTTACTCCTTTTCTGAATAATCCTGAAAAAACAGGGGATCAGGTTTATGTTGACGAGGATGACAACATACTGGGCGAGGTTGATTACTATCTGATAAACCCGCTGGATATTTCAATTGATAACATCGGCGAAAAGGTGAAAGAGTACGGCGGAATTACCATTCCCGCTCATGTAGATCGTATCGCTTTTTCCATGACCAGCCAGCTTGGAATTGTTGTAAGCGGCCCGTGGTCTGCCCTTGAATGTGTCCGTATTCCGCCTGCTGTAGATGATACTCCGTTAAATACAATGGACTATCCGCTTATTACTTCATCAGACGCGCATTTCCCTGAACATGTAGGACGCCGTCCTTTTATACTTAATGTCAGCGCTGAGGAATTACTGCATGGCGGAACTGAAGCGAATATGGATGTTCTTGTTAATGCATTAAAGAAAAGACTCGATACCGTTTATTAACCAATTATACTTTGTTATCTATAACTTTGGAAATTAATATTTCTTCAATGTTTCTTCTTGCATCCAAAACAAATAAAACATAAGTTTTTTTATTATCTTTTGATAATTTATAATACACTTTCCATGGGTTAATATTTAACTCATATACATCAAGTATTCCAATGTCTTTTAATTCCTGACATTGTTTTGTTTTAATTTTTTCATTTTTTAAGTTTTCAATTTTTCTCAATATCTTTTCATATATATTATTGGCTGTATTTCCCCCAATGTTATCCTTATAATATTCAAGGATTTCATTAAATGAATCAATGCCGTCAGGGGTCCACTCAATATTTCGCATTATTTTTTTTCACTTAATGTTTTCTCGAATATTTTTTTGGCATTTTCATGAGTTATTGTTTTTCCGCTTTTTATATCTTTTTCTCCAAAACTTAATAATTTTGCTAAATTTATTGCGTTAATAGTTTTTTGGTAACTATTAATATCAATAATTACGGCCTTTGCTTCTCCATTTTGGGTTATCACAACAGGCGATTTAGAATTTTCTACATATTTTATAATTTCTGTTGTATGTGCTTTTACATAGGAAATTGGTTTCAAATTATGGACTAGATTAACCATAAAAATTCCTCCAAATAATGTTATTGATAAAACATACCATAATTGTTTCATATAGTCAATATTTTGTACCAAATTTTGTACAATTAGAAGCTGTAAACCAATAGATTAGGGATATATCTTCCTTATTTATGTACATGATGTCTCCTATCAGCATGTAGACAGTCCCGCAGTATTGCAATAGTAGTTTTACCCAAAATATACCGATATATTATCTATATGAAACTTCTTTTTTCTTTAATATTGATGTTTCTGGCTTACGGGCTTTTTGCTTCCGCTCCCCTTGCGGGCGGATTTGCCAATGCGCCGAGAGCTTCCGCATCACAGGAAGAGAGAGACCGCGCTTTTATCGAAGCGCGGAATAAAGTAATCAATGCCGCTATAAAGTACGAAAATACCCCCTATCGTTATGGAGGGATAAGTTCAAGCGGCCTTGATTGTTCGGGTTTCATTTGGCTTAGTTTTAGGGATGCGCTTGGGGTTTCGCTTCCACGGTCGGCTTCCAGTCTTTACACATGGACACAGAGAATCTCTCTTGATAACGCACAGCCCGGAGATCTTCTGTTTTTTAGAACTGATAACACAGGCAGAATTACCCATGTCGCTCTTTACCTTGGCGGACGCAGGTTTATTCATTCAGCCTCATCCGGTCTGCGAACCGGAGTAATTTATTCAACTCTTGATGAACGGTATTGGGCCCGTACTTTTGCCGGAGCGGGACGCGCTTTCCCAGAAATCTCGGAGGGGTTCCAGCCTGTTTTGGCGGACAGTAATTCCGTTTACAGGCCTGATATTCCTGCAAGCGCCGGCACACAGCCCGGTTTATCGCCTGTGGTTCCGGCAAGGAGCAGGCGGATTTTGTTTGGCGCCGCATTTGCGCCGACATGGAACGGTTTTTTGAAAGACGGAAATTTAGTACGGGGTTTTACTTCCCAGTTTCGTCTTGGCGCAGATGCTTACTTTTTTAATTCACAAATGATTTTCGGTCTTGAATTAAGGCCTGAGTATGACGGGGCTCTTGGTGTTTTCCGCCTCCCCTTAACCCTTTCATGGGGACGCAATGATAAAGTCAGGATTTTTGCCGGCCCTGTTTTAAGTATGGGCAATGCTTCCCTTTCCACTGATGACGGTGAACGAACTTATTCCGGAGGGACAAGCTGGCTTGGAACATTGGGCATTACAGCAGCGCCGTTTATTTTTAATACATCAAGAGGGGAGTTTGCTCCCTATTTCGAGGCCGCATGGCAGTCTTATTCCAGTGATAATTCAAGCTTTAATCTGAATGCCGATTTCTCGGCAAACTTCCGTTTTTCCACCGGCCTCAGGTGGACTATGCAGGCAAGATGACTTGTTCGGTAACTCGGCTTATAATCAAAAGACGGAGTCTCTTTTATGAAAAATGATCTTAGGGCCAAACTTTGTTACGCCAGCGGGGATATTTTCGGCGGCGGAGCATTTATGATTTTCAGCCTGCTGTTTATGAATTTTTTAGTACTGGTTGAAGGTTTGCCTATAATTGCAACCACTATAATTATTTTTATTGGAAGACTTTGGGATGCAGTCACCGATCCCATCATGGGAAGAATATCCGACAAAACCCGATCCAGATTTGGAAGGCGGCGGATTTATTTTCTAATCGGCATAATTCCTGTTTATTTATCTTTTGTTATGCTTTTTTATTCCTTTGGCATTCAAAGTGTAACTGCAAAAATTATTTACTATACATTTTCATACATGTTTTTTGGAACAGTGTTCAGCATTGTTATGGTTCCGTACAATGCGATTCTTTCGGATATGACATCCGATTATAACGAAAGGACAAGTTTTACCACATTCAGGATGATTTTTTCCGGAGGCGCGGCGCTGGTGTGCGCTGTTGTACCCAGCATTATTATCAAATCGATAGGCCATGAACAAAACGGGCCGTTGCAAATTCCCGGCTACCTTGTAATGGCTCTTGTATTCGGCGCAATCTTCGGCGGATGCTGGCTTGTAACTTTTTTGGGAACAAGAGAGAGAGAAGATATTCCTGCTCCGGAAAAAATAACAATAACAGTCTGGCTTTCTGTTTTCAAAAATAAGGCATACAGAAATTTCCTTGGGATATTTATTTCATTCCAGATAGCTGTTGATCTTGTTCTGGCGTTGTTCATTTTCTATATAGATATTGTTGTTTTGCAGTATCAAAATTATGAAGTGATAGTCGGCACGCTTCTTGTTTGTTCCATGCTGTTGATGGCGGTACAGGGCGCAATCGCAAAGAAAAAAGGAAAAGTGTTCCCGCTTTATACCGGTATACCTGTATGGATACTTTCGACATTTGTATTCATCTGGCTGGACGCAAGCGTTCCTGTTATTGTTCTTTGCATATTGGCAGTATTGATTGCTGTTGGTTCATCGGCAGGTAATCTTTCTACATGGTCGATGCTTACTGACATATATGATATTGACGAGATACGTTCCGGTAAACGGCGTGAAGGGCTTTATGCCGGAATGACAACATTTATCAGGAAGTTTGCAAGCGGCTTTGCGGTATTGCTGTTGGGCTTTGGGCTTCAGGCAATGGGTTTTGATCAAAATGAATATTCAGTATTAAAAGCCGGTATCGGTGACTTTGATCCGGCTGCCTATGCCCAGAGCAATGTTGTACTGGGAATTAAATGGATGTTTGTTTTTATCCCTTTGATACTCCTTTCAATCTGTTTGTTCTTTGCGTTAAGAAACAAGATAACCAAACAGCGGTTTGATTCTGTCCTGAAAGGAATTGAAGAGTTCAAAACCCGTAACAGTATAGACGGATTAACTGAACAGGAAACAATAGATATATTGACTGCCGCAGGGATGGAAAAGGAACGGCTTTGGGGCAGATAGCGGGAAAGTTATAATTTGCAATTTGATTACTGAATTTTCTGCAAAGCTGCTGGTTTTAATAGTATACTGTAAATATGTCGCTTGTTATTAAGCTTAATAAAAAACTAAACAAAGCATTCTCCGGTAAAGTCCGCGCAGAATTAAAAGACAGAGTCCTTTATTTAACAGGCGAACTTCATGAATGGAATGATATTGTCAGCGCCGGATTAATGTCTGTCAATAAAAAAAAGTACACAGTTGTAAATGATATCAAGTGGTTAAATGGTGAAATACCGCCCATGAAACTGCCATCTGTCTCAGACAATACACTGGAAGGCAAGAGCCCTGATGTTCTTGTTATCGGCGGAGGGATTACAGGCTGCGCTATAGCTCGTGAACTTACACGTTACAAACTTAGTGTCATGCTTGCGGAAAAAGAACATGATGTGGCGCTTCACGCTTCAGCGCGCAATGACGGAATGGTTCACCCCGGAGCGGATCTTCACAAGGGGCAGTTAAAGAAAAAATATAACGATGAAGGCAACCGGATGTACCCCGCTGTGTGCAGGGAGCTTGATGTTCCATTCCGGTATACGGGACAATATGTTTGCTTTACCAGCGGATGGATGAAACTATTTGCAATTGTTTCGCTTGCTTACTGGAAATACTTAAACATCCCCGCCAAATACATAAGCCGGAATAAACTTGTAAAGGAAGAACCTCACTTAACCAATAGGATAAAATGTGCATTGTCTTTTCCGACATCGGGAGTTGTATGTCCTTACGGCCTTACTATTGCTTATGCCGAAAATGCCGCAGATAACGGCGCTGAAATTTGTTTGGACACTGCAATAACCGGAATGGAAGTTTGTGACGGCAAAATAAAATGCGTAATGACCAATCGCGGAAAAATTTATCCAAAACTTGTGATAAACGCAGCCGGAGTATTTGCGGAAGACATTGCGCGGTTTGCCCAAGACCGGTTTTTTTCGATTCACCCAAGGCGCGGTACAAATATTATTCTTGACAAAAAAAGTGCATTCCGGGTTAAAACAATTGCGTCGCTGCTGGAATCGCAGGAAAGGAAATCTTCAAAAAAGAAACATTCAAAGGGCGGTGGTATTATTCATACTGTGGATGATAATTTGCTTATCGGCCCGAATGCGGTAGAAACATACGAGAAGGAAAATTTTTCGACAGACCATGAAAGCATAAAGACAGTTATGACAAAGCAGGAAAAAACATCTTCATATATATCCGGGCGTGATATTATTACATACTTTACAGGTATTCGTGCTGCGACTTACGAAGAAGATTTCATTATTTCCTTTGGCAGGTTTACAGAAAATATTATCCATGCCGCAGGGATACAGTCTCCGGGTATAACTGCCGCTCCCGCTATCGCGGTTGATATTTCCAAAATGGCGGCAGAAAAACTGAACGTTGGCTTAAATGAAAAGTTCAATCCTGTTCGTAATGGAATTGTACGTGCTGCGCGTTTATCTGATGATGAAAGGGATGCGCTTATCAGGAAAGAGCCGGACTACGGCGTTATTGTCTGCCGCTGCGAAGAAATTAGCCGCGGTGAAGTGCTTGCTGCTTTACGAAGAAGTGTACCATGCGATACATTGGACGGAGTAAAACGCCGTGTCCGTCCCGGCATGGGACGCTGTCAGGGAAGTTTTTGCGGGCCGCAAATAGTCCGTCTCATTGCCGAAGAAAAAAAAATCCCTGTAACCGAAGTAAAAAAAATGTCTTGCGGCAGCAAAATATTGCTTGGCGATAACAAGGAAAACTTATGAAATCATTTTATGATGTTATCGTTATAGGCGCCGGCCCCGCAGGACTCGCCGCGGCTCTTGCTTCGGCAGGCGCAGGCGCAAAGACACTTCTTGTTGAACGCGAGGCAAATCTTGGCGGAATACTTAAACAATGTATACACGACGGGTTTGGTCTTGTAAGATACGGAGAAAAACTTTCAGGGCCGGAATATGCGCACAGATTTATCAGCCAGTTGCCGGATAGCGGTGTTGAAATAGCGGTTCATTCTTTTGTTTCAAGGATAGAAAAAAGACATGAAGGTTTTGAACTTGTAATCATTAATAAAAACGGTGTGAGTAAAACAGAATGTAAAAGTATTGTATTTGCCTGCGGCTGCCGTGAACGTACTTCCCGGCAGATTGGAATACACGGCAGACATTCTGCCGGAATATTTACAGCAGGGACAGCCCAGTATTACACAAATATTCTGGGCAAGATGCCGGCAAAACGTTGTGTGATTCTTGGTTCCGGTGATATTGGGCTTATCATGGCGCGGCGGTTAAAACTTGAAGGCGCGGAAGTTATCGGCGTTTATGAAGCAAAATCCACGGCAAGCGGTCTTATGCGTAATGTTTATCAGTGCCTTGAGGATTTTGATATACCGCTGTACACAAGCAAAACTGTAACCCGTGTGTTCGGCGATGGACGTCTTAACGCTGTTGAGATTTCATCTGTGGATGAAAACATGATTCCTGTTCCGGGTACAGAACAAATTGTCGAATGCGATGCGTTGATTTTATCCGTCGGCCTGATACCGGAAAATGAACTTGCAGAAAGTCTAAAAGTTCCGTTGGATGGCAAAACCAAAGGCCCGGTTACCGACCAGAATTACATGACAATGGTAAATGGTGTGTTTTGCTGCGGCAATGCTTTGCATGTAAACGATCTTGTTGATTATGTTTCTGAAAGCGGGGAGGCTGCCGGGCGGGCTGCGGCGCAGTATATTTCGGCGCAATCTAATGTTTCATTCGGGCGTTCTTTTGTTGAAATTAATGCCGATGACAGCCTATTGTACATTGTTCCGCAGAGACTCAGTATTAATGAACTTGATGATTCTGTAATTGTTTATTTCCGTTCAAGTAAAGAAATGGATAAAACACAGCTGATTGTTACTTTAGATGGAAAAGAAATATTTAGAAAAACATATCCGCGCCTCCGCCCGCCCGAAATGGAAAGGCTGGAACTGGATTTTAATGCTTATTGTAGGGCCGGCGGTTTAAGTATGAAAGGCGGCCAGACGATCAAATTTTCTCTTTCACCCGATTACCGGGAGGCGGAATGAAACCAAACCCCAAGTCCGCGATAACCTGTATCACCTGCCCAATTGGCTGCCGTATAACGATTGATATTGTTAATGATGAATATCTTTTTTCCGGAAACAAGTGCAAGCGGGGAGAGGAGTTTGCAAAAACCGAATTAACATCCCCCGTTCGTTCATTGACAACTACGGTTCGGACTGCATTCGATGATATGCCTGTTCTGCCGGTGAGAACCAGAGGCGAAGTGCCAAAAGGAAAAATAAAAGAGATAATGCGTGAATTATCATGTATAATGATAACAGAAAGAATTGGTATTGGCGAAACAGTCGCCGCTAATATTTTAGGAACAGGCTGCGATATTATTGCGGCCAGCGCACTGGCAGGAGGAAAGTATGATGAACACAAACCCGGTTGTACTTACAATCGATCTTGGGACGCAAAGCGTTAGAGCTGTTATTATTGATAAAACCGGCAACATTCTGCACAAAACGCAGCATAAATATGAAAAGCCGTATTATTCTCTTCAGCCAGGCTGGGCGGAACAAAAACCTGAGGTTTACTGGGGCGGAGTATGTGATGTTACAAATAGATTAAAAACAGAAGCGCAGGATTTATGGGATAATATTATTGCTGTAACAATAACGACTATACGTGATACTTGTCTATGCGTGAACAAGGATGGAAAACCGTTAAGAGATATTATTGTATGGCTGGACAAACGTCAAAGTGATATAAAAGAACCGTTTCCGTATATTAATTCCCTGCTTTACAGAATAACCGGAATGACGGACACCGCGATTTTGCAGAGAAAGATTTCAGCCTGTAACTGGATCATGGAAAATGAACCTGAAATCTGGGAGGAGACGCATAAATTTATTTTTGTATCCGGTTATCTTACATTTATGCTGACAGGAAGACTGGCCGATTCTGTTGCCAACATGATTGGACATATTCCGTTCAACAGTAAAACGCGCAAATGGATGAGCAGGTTTGATTTGAACCGCCCCATTTTTGATGTTGATACTGAAAAATTGACGGAGCTTTTGGAACCGGGAAAAACAATAGGATATATTACCGATACAGCCTCTTCATTAACAGGAATCCCGAAAGGGCTTCCGCTTATTGCTACAGGTTCTGACATAGGCTGCGAAACGCTGGGACTTTCATGCCTCAAACCTGACAGCGCTGCGATCAATTTTGGAACTACCGCGACAATACAGTTTACCATAAACAAGTACATGGAACCGCTGCCGTATATTCCGGCATACCCCGCTGTATTGAAAGGACATTATAATCCTGAAGTGCAGATTTATCGCGGGTACTGGCTTATCTCGTGGTTCAAAAAAGAATTCGCGGCGAAAGAAGTTGAACGGGCTGCGCAATTAGGCGTAACGCCGGAAGCTATCCTGGAAAAGATGATCAAGAATATACCCGCAGGCTGTGACGGACTTGTCTTTCAGCCGTATTTTACACCCGGGGTTATTATGCCGAAATCAAAAGGATCGGTAGTCGGCCTTTCCGATATTCATACCCGCGCTCATCTTTACAAGGCGATTATCGAAGGAATTAATTTTGCGCTGATGGACGGGCTTTACACCATGCAGAAACGGGGAAGAGTTAAAATTAAAAAAT
>Ga0123353_10007252_pt1 | contig 14945 bp, 15 predicted proteins | sample TergutLab28metaG_3_FD_92763 | JGI IMG/M metagenome (GOLD analysis project Ga0123353, IMG submission 92763) | Labiotermes labralis P3 segment gut microbial communities from Petit-Saut dam, French Guiana - Lab288 P3 | ecosystem: Host-associated > Arthropoda: Insects > Digestive system > Gut ... | reverse complement strand
TTCATCTATGTGCGTTGACATATTCTCTCCATTGTTTAACCCCCTGAGGGGACTCTTTCCCCTCAGACTCCCCTGGCAGGGGCATGATGCCCCTGCACCCCCCCACGCCTGAAAACAGCTTCGCTGTTTTCAGGAAATTGCGGGGTCAAGGGGACTCAGTCCCCTTGCGGGGAGGCTTGGAGGGGCAGAGCCCCTCCAAGCCCTAGCCCCCGGTGGTCCACAACAGCTCACCCGAACGCGCGGTCCCGTATCCGCCGAGCTGCTGTACCGCATCCAGGAACGCTGCCGAACGGACGACCGCCAGAAGGGCGCGGATGCGGGCATCGTCCCAGTAGCGGCTGGGGATGATCAAATCGTATTCTTCGTCGCCTATCGGGAGAAAGTCCAGCCCGAGCGCCACCGCCGCCGCCTGGACCCCGAGTCCGGTGTCGGCGCGTCCGGACAGAACGGCGGAAGCAATGTTCATGTGGGTGTATTCTTCATTTTCATAGCCATTAATATCTTGCGCCTTGATGCCTTTTTGGGCCATTTCCCAATCAAGCAGCACCCGCGTCCCGCTCCCGCGCTGGCGGTTGATGAAGGTTACGTCCTTGCGCGTCAAGTCTTCTATGGAACGTATGCCCTGGGGATTTCCCGGAAGAACGATAAATCCTTGCACCCTGTCCACAAGCCTGACCGCATGCACGGGAATTCCGGGAAGAGTTTCCGCCACGGCAGCCTTGTTATAAACGCCGTCTTTGCCGAGCAGGTGTGAACCCGCCAGATGGCAACGCTCTTTTTTCAGAGCCATCAGCCCGCCGAGGGAGCCCACATGGGCGGACGTAAGGCTGAATCCGGGGTGTTCCTTGCGCAGAAAACTGTCCAGCAAATCGAGTGTGTTGTCGTGGCTGCCTATGGCCAGAAGCGCGCCTTCCACTTGTTTGCGCGTGCGGATGAGAGTTACCGGAGTCGGCGCATCCTCGGCCACACCCTCGGCCTGGGGCGGGATGCGGATTATACCGTCGGCCCGGCTGAGACTGCTGACCGTTCCCGCGCCACGGGGCAACGGGACGGCAATAAGGTTTCCTTCAACCTGTCCCAGCTTGACCCGGATGAATTCCTCCATGCCGGGTCGTGAGGGTAGCGCCTGGACGGGCCTTGCCTCGGCAATGGGACGTTCGGGCAACGAGCGTCCCTGCCACAGCGCCAGCAGCGGTTGGCCGAATTCCTCAAAGGACAGGATGGTGGAAACAGGGTAGCCCGGCATGCCAAGCACCGGCTTGCCGGAAACGCGGCCGAGGGCCGTAGGTTTTCCCGGCATCATGGAAACGCCGTGTACCCACAATTCTCCGACTTCAGCCATAATGCCCGCTGTGTAATCCTTGCTCCCGGCGGAGGAACCGGCAATGAGCACCACCAGGTCGGCATCGCCCGCCGCTGTGGACAGCAGCGCCTCCCGGATGCGCTCGGGTTCGTCGGGAACGATGGGCAGGACAACCGGTTCGCCACCGGCGTCGCGCACCAGCGCGGACAGAATGAGGCTGTTGAATTCGGGCAGTTTTTGTCCGGAGGCGAGCAGCTCCGGCGTTGCATCTTCCAGGGGAACCAACTCGGACCCGCTGGGAATGATGGCCACCTTGGGTTTTTTGTATACTTTCGGCCGCAGCACACCGGCGGCCGCCAAGGCTCCGATTTCATACGCGCCGATGACCGTGCCGGGAGGCAGCAAAATTTCTGTGGCCACCATGTCCTCGCCCAGTTTGCGCACATGCTGCCAGGGGAAGGCGGCCTGTTCAATGCTGACGAATTCTCCGTCCGCATCCTGACCGGGTACGAGATGCTCCACCATGATCACGGCGTTGCAGCCTTCCGGCAATGGATAGCCGGTATTGATCCAGAAGGCGTTTTTTCCGATGCGCAATTGCTTCGGACTGCGCTCGGACGTGCCGAATGTTTCTTCCGCCTTGACCGCGATGCCGTCCATGGCCGCGCCGTGGAAGGCCGGAGAAGAAACAAGGGCTGAAGCGGGTTCGGCAATGACGCGGCCGTGAGCTTCGGCAAGAGACACATGTTCCGCGGCAAGATTCTTTACGCCGCAATGCTCAAACAAAATGGCCCCGGCTTCATCCAGGGTGGCGAGTTTCAGATAAATTTTGCGTTCCATGGCGTCTCCTGCGTACAGTTAGAGAAGAGGATAGAGTTCCACCGTCTGTCCGGCGGCGAGGCCTTCCTGGTTTTCCGGACAGATAATGAGGGCCTCTGCCTCGACCAGGGTGGTGATAAGCCCGGATTTACCCATAACCGGACTTGCTGTAAGCGTACCGTCTTCCCCGGCGGTAAGGCGCACGCGGATGTAGTCCCGGCGTCCCTGCACCGAGGCAACAGGCCGGTCAAGAACGGCGCGCAGTCCCTTGCGCCAGGCTTCCTGCTGTGTCATGCCCAGGAGTTTTCGCAGCAAGGGACGGATGAAAACCTCCCCGCAGACCAGGGCGCTGGCGGCATGGCCGGGAAGCCCCCAAAGAGACTGCTGTCCTTTGCGGGCCATGATCAAGGGTTTGCCGGGGCTGATGGCTACGCCGTGGGCCAGAATTTCCGCTCCGGCAACGGCCTGGAAGGCGTGAATGGTGTAGTCCCATTGTCCGGCGGAAGAGCCGCCGGAAACAAGGATAATGTCAGCCCACGGGAGCGCCTGTTCGATGAGGCTGCCAAGGGCTTCTTTACTGTCCCCTGCGATGCCGAGGGCGCGGGCCTCGCCTCCGGCCGCCTGCACCAGGGCCGCAAGGGTATGGGAATTGATGTCGCGCACCTGGCCGGGTTTTGGGACAGCCGCAAGGGGCACAACCTCGTCTCCGCTGGAAATGATGGCTACGCGCGGCTTTTGGGCGACAACAACCCTTTGCAGGCCCAACGCGGCCAGCAAACCAAGCTCCTGCGCCCGGAGTATTCGCCCGGCGGGCAGCAGTTCATCCCCTTTTGCCGCGTCTTCGTCCGCGCCGATTACGTTTTCCAATGGCGCGGCCGGACGCGTCAACTCAATTTGCTTTCCCCCGGCATCCCGGGCGTATTCCAGCATGACCACGGCGTCCGCGCCTTCCGGCAGCATGCCGCCGGTCCATATTCTGGCTGTTTCGCCCGCGCCGATGGAAAAGGAGGGTATCTCGCCCATAGGACATTCGCCTATGCAATCCACAAGAGCGGGCATGCCTTCGGAAGCGCCGAACACATCTTTTGCCCGGACGGCATAGCCATCCATAGTGGAACGGGTGAAGCCGGGGAGATCTTCCGGGGCGACAAAGGGACGCGCAAGCACGCGGCCAAAACAAGCCTCCAAAGGAAGCTCTTCCACGCCAAGGGATGGGAATGCGTCCACCCATTCCAAAATACGGTCAACGGATTGGAGCGTGAGAAAATGCGCCATCAAAACCTCTGGAAAGCATAACTTAAGATGTTGTAATTTTGAATTATTCCATAAAACTCTCAAAGTGAGCTTGCTTTATGGAATAATGTGTCAAATATGGCATAATGTCAAATACGGCACAATTCCATAGCAAAAAGGGCCGGATGACGAAGCTATTTGGACAAAAGAACTATTTGCAGACAGCCCCTAGCGCGACAAGCGCCGGACAGGTATACTGCCATATAAGGAGCACGCGCTATGAAACTTTCTGTTAAGCTCTTCCTTGAGGACCAGAATAAGTATGTCCTCGGCCCGGGCCGCGTGGAACTTTTGCGTTTTGTGGAAGAACTCGGATCCTTGCGCAAGGCCGCGCAGAAGCTTGGCATGAGCTACCGCTGGGCTTGGGGCAGAATTAATGACATGGAGAAAGCCCTTGGCGTCTTCCTGTTGGCTCAAGATCCCGAATCCGGCGGCAAGGCGAAAACCCTTACGGCCGAAGCTCGCGAGTTGCTGGCCTGGTATAACGTCATCGAAAAGGAAGTGACGGAGGTTTTTGCCAAAGCTTCCGCTAAGCGCCCCGGCTTCCTGGGAACGTCCGCTTTCGATCCGGTAAACACAAACGGCGGAAAATAATCAGATACGGAGACTACACATGCCCGTGACCATCCTGCTCAGTACAACACTCCGCCTCAGTGTGCCGGGATATGATCCGGCGAAAGGGTTGTCCCTGGATTGGGAGGGACCGATCAGCACGGGCGCGCTCGCTGAAAAAATCGGTCTGCCCTTGGAGGAGATCAAAATAGTCATGCTGAACGGCCAACATGCGAATCTGGAGCAAATGATCAACGACGGCGACAGGGTAAGTTATTTCCCGGCTGTGGGCGGCGGCTGATTCATGGTTTCCTCCCTTCCCCCGGATTTTGCCTCACTGCTTGCGCCATTTTGTTTTCCGCAGACAGGTCCCGGCCCTGGCCCGTTTCAGGCCGTGAATCTGGAAGGCGTACGGATGATGGCGGGCCATTTGGGGACTACCACGACCAAAGCCATGCTTCTTTGCCTTGAGCACGAAGTTTGGCCGCTCCGTTTCGCCCGTAACCGCGGTGTATTTACGGCGCAGGAACAGTGCGGGCTTTTGGAAGCCCGAGCGGCAATCATCGGGTGCGGGGGTCTTGGCGGGCATGTGACGATGCTTTTGGCCAGAGCCGGGGTTGGCGCGTTCACGCTCTGTGATTTTGACGTCTTTGACGAAAGCAATCTCAACCGCCAGCTTCTGTGCCGGGAAACAACCTTGGGTCGCAACAAGGCGGAAGTTGTGCGGGAAGAGCTTGGCCTCGTGGCTTCCCATGTGGATGTCCGCGTGGCTTCCGTAGTCGCGGGGCCGGGCAGTTTGCCGGAAATTTTGCACGGGGCGTCCATTATCATGGATTGTCTGGACAGCCTTGAGGCGCGGCACTATGTGGCGGCGGCGGCGGACGCGGCGGCCATCCCCTTTATCCACGGCGCTGTGGCCGGGCATGAGGGTTTCGCCATGCTGATTCATCCTGGGGAAAAAAGTCTGGAGTTACTGTATCCGGGCCGTGGGCTTTCCGAAAGTAATGCCGGAGGCCATAGCGGAAATGCCGAGGGCCGGAGCGGGGCGGAATCCCGCCTGGGCGTCCCCACAGTAACCCCGGCGGCAATTGCCGCGCTGCAAGTCGGCCTTGCCCTCCAGGTGCTGTCCGGCAAAAAACCGGACAGCGCGCGCCTCTGCCACCTCGATCTTGCCGGTCCTATGCTGGAAGTATTGGTATTATAGGCTGTGCTGGCAAATAGCTCTTATTGTCAACACAGCCCAGGAGCTGTCTCCAAAAAGCATTGTGTCGCGTTTGACATCATGATAAGAAAGCTCACTCACATCTCCCGCCTCACGCGCGTTTTCCGATGTGAGCCCCTACCACTGCAAGCACAAGGAGCATTTGCCATGAAAAAACTGATCATTGCCGGGCTGGTCTTCGCCGCTGCCGCCTTTTCCGCCCCATTCGCAGGCGCGGCCGAAAGCATCAAAATGTCCACCACTACCAGCACCCGCGATTCCGGCCTGCTGGACTATCTGCTGCCCGAGTTCAAGAAAGACACGGGTATTGACGTCCTGGTTATCGCCAAGGGTACCGGCGCGGCCATCCGCGACGGTATTGACGGCAACGTGGATGTCATTTTTGTACACGACCCCGAGCGCGAGAAGCAGTTCGTGGCCGACGGGTGGGGAACCAAACGCTATGAAGTGATGCACAATGATTTCGTACTCGTGGGACCAGCCAAGGACCCGGCACAAATCAAGGACGGAAAGGACGTGCTTGAAGCGTTGCGCCGCATCGCCGCGGCAAAAGCGCCTTTTGTTTCGCGCGGGGATGATTCCGGAACCCATGCCAAGGAACTGGATCTGTGGAAACAAACCGGGCTGCCCCTGGCAAAAAGCGAGCAGGCCATTGTGGCGGGCGGCCAGGAAAAAAAGGTCACTTTTGAAGCGCCGGAAGGCTCCTGGTACCTGAGCGTCGGTCAGGGTATGGGCAGAACGCTGTTCATGGCCGAGGAAAAGGAAGGCTACGCTCTGACTGACCGGGGAACCTTCATCCAGCAAAAATTCGGCAAAAATCCCCCCACCACACTTGAAATCCTTGTGGAAGGCGACAAAAACCTGTTCAACCCCTACGGCGTCATCCCGGTCAACCCGGAAAAGTATCCGGCCGTTAAAATCGACGCGGCGACCAAGTTCGCGGAATGGCTTGTTTCCCAGCGCGGCCAGGAACTCATCGCCCGCTACAAGCTGGAAGGTCAACAGCTCTTTTTCCCGGACGCCATTCCAGACGCGAAGTAATGCCCCGCGAAGACGAGGGTCGGGATTTATAAAACTATATTTTGGAGGGGCTCTGCCCCTCCAAGCCTCCCCGCAAGGGGACACAGTAACCCGCCGCTTGTGCCTCTGCCATGCTCGGCGATGCGAGTCACGCCAGCCTTTATGGCAACGGGTTGTCCTTGCCCCCGCAATTTACCTGAAAACAGCGAAGCTGTTTTCAGGTAAATTGCGGGGTGCAGGGGCATCATGCCCCTGCCGGGGGAGTCTGAGGGGGCAGAGCCCCCTCAGGGGGGTAGGGCACCAGCCCCAATTATGACAGGCATATTTGTCGATAGCTTTTTTTCCGCCTGCGCCATGATAGTGAGCGGCAACAGGGAGTTGTGGGACATTGTGCTCCTCTCCTTGCGCTGCACTTTCCTGGCCTGTTTCTTTGCCGCGATCATCGGCATTCCTGCCGCGCTCTTTCTTGCTAATAACGAATTCACCGGCAAGCGCCTGCTCCTTTTGATTCTTAACTCGCTTCTGGCTCTGCCTACGGTGGTCGTGGGCCTTTTTCTTTACGTGTTCATCTCCCGGCGCGGCATTTTCGGCCCCCTTGATCTGCTGTATTCTCCAACGGCCATCATCATAGGTCAGTTCATTCTGATCCTCCCGCTGGTTACGATGTTTTCCTACGCCGCCTTGAACCGCCTGGATCAACGCTACCGTGAAACCGCGTTAACGCTTGGAGCCAGCGGATGGCAGGCGGCCAGGGCTGTCCTGCGCGAGGCCCGGCCCGCTTTGTTCGCCGCCCTTTGTGCCGCTTATGGCCGCGGCATTGCCGAGGTCGGCGTGAGCATGATGCTCGGCGGCAACATCAAGGGCTTTACCCGCACCATGACCACGGCTATGGCCCTGGAATACGACAAGGGCGAGTTCACACTGGCCCTCGGCCTCGGCATAATTCTTCTTCTGGTCAGCTTTACGCTGAACGCGGCCCTTGGTTTTTTCCAGGGTAAAACAGAGTCGCCATGAACGCGCTTTACTCGTTACGGAATATCACGCGCCGCTTCGGGAACCGCGACGTTCTCCACATTGATGAACTGGATATAGAGCCGCGTGAAATTTATGCCTTGCTTGGAGCCAACGGCGCGGGCAAATCCACCCTGATGCGCATTCTCGCCTTCCTTGACGCTCCTTCCGGCGGTGAACTTTTTTTCCGGGGCAAGAGGGTGTTCGCGGGACAGGAGGCGCGGTTTCGCCCCGGTGTGGTCTGGGTGCCGCAGTTTCCCGTAATGTTCACGGGAAGTGTGCTTTACAACGTCGAATATCCGATGGCTTTGGCAAAGATCGCCAAAAATGAACGCAGACGGCGGGCCTTGGAGCTTCTGGAGAGCGTGGGCTTGGGGCATCTTGCCGAGGCTCCGGCGCACAAGCTTTCCGGAGGGGAGGCCCAACGGGCGAGTATTGCGCGGGCTCTTGCCGCCGGGGCCGAAGTAATTCTGTTTGACGAGCCGACGGCCAACGTAGACCAGCGGTCCTTCGGCGACTTTATCGCCCTTGTTCTCGACATCTGGGAGCGGCAAAGGCTTTCCATCCTTATCACCACCCACAACGCGGCCCTGGCTGCCGCCTTGTGTCGCCGCCGGATTTTTCTGGTTGAAGGCAAGCTCGTACATCAGTGTGTGTTGCCGGGGGGCGGCGCTGCCTGGCCTGCCGCTCTGTCCGCCGGCGCCGACGGCCTCACGGCGCGCATACCCTACGATGCGACAAGGGCGCTTCCCACGGGAACAGCCTTTCCGAGAAGCGCCCGCCTGCGCGGCATCGAGGATTTCGCGGCCGGTGTGAGCTTACGCCTTGAGCCAATGCCGGGTCAGATGGTAGATATCCTGCTGGAAGACGAAACCAGCCGGACCTTGGCCCGTTCCATCACCTTGGGAAGCGTACTCAATGTAGATGTGACGGGAGGTCCTCAGGAAACAGCGTAACGGCTGGAAAGGCGGAATTATGACCACTCTCCCATCTCGAACGCCCCTCATCGGCGCGGCTGCTCCACTGCGCATACCAAAGGCCGACCCCGCCTGGGGACTCATTCTCCAGTCCGGCGGCGTCATCCCCTGCACCGTGGGAGTTCCCCTGACGGCGCTCCTGTATGGTGAACTGGGGTTGAGCGAGGAACAATTGAAGCCTGTGGACGTGCTGCTTCTGGACGGCATAGCTGTGGACGATCCGGAAAAGACTATTGTTCCGGATGGCGCGCGTCTCGCTCTGGCAGCCGGTTTGCCCGGCATCGTGGGTCTTGCCATGAAAAGCGGCAGTGCGGTGGGGGCCTTACGTTCCGGCATCACCCATACACGGGACGAAGTAAATCCCCGTCCCGGCACGATACTTCTCTCCCTTTATAGCCTCGTTATTCCTCTTCTTGCCGGACACTTTCTGTGGCGGGGGATCATGGTTGAGGTCGCTCAGGTTCTGCGTTACGCCCGCTTCGCCCCTGAAGACCACTGTCTCTTCGATCACGCGCCGATAACAGCCCGGAACCTCCCGCAAGCGCTTGCCCATATGCCCGGCAGTGCTCTCCTTTTTTTGACCATTGATGAGTTATGTCGAAGGTGACATAACGTATTGATTTCACTGGGCATTACATTGACAAAGCATCCTTCCGCAGGTATAAAATAATACCATACCCAAGCGTAACACGGCTTTCCCATAGCCGTTAATCTCAAGCCGCCCAGGGAAGGAGATAATCAATGAAATTCAAACTTTTACGCGTCAACATGGCCACCAAGGAATGCCGCTTTGAAGAGACTCCAGCACAGTATTCCGGACTCGGCGGACGCGGTCTGACTTCGACCATCGTGGCTTCCGAGGTTGAACCGACTTGCAACCCCTTCGGACCACACAACAAACTCGTGTTTGCTCCCGGCCTGCTGGGGGGGACCAACTGTGCCAATGCCAACCGTATTTCCGTCGGCTGCAAGAGCCCCATGACCGGCGGCATCAAGGAGTCCAACTCCGGCGGCCAGCCGGGCGGGCATATCGCCAAAATGGGGATCATGGCGATCATTATCGAGAATATTGCCGAGGACGGCGCCTGGTACCAGCTTGAGCTGACCAAAGACAGCGCGAAGCTTGTTCCCTGCACGGTCAACGGGCTGGACAACTACGACGCTGTTGCCAAACTCGTGCAACGGTATGGCGATGAATGCAGTTACATCACCATCGGCCGCGCCGGGGAGTTCCGCCTCACTGCCGCGAGCATCGCCTTCACTGACCCCGAGTTGAACCCATCGCGCCATGCCGGGCGCGGCGGCGTAGGCGCGGTCATGGGCGCCAAAGGCTTGAAAGCCATTATCGTCAATCCGAAAGACGCTGACAAAAGCGAGCTTGCCGCTCCGGAAGCCTTCAAGGAATCGGCCAAGCGCTTTGCCAAGGCGCTTTTGGATCATCCTGTCTGCGGTCAGGGCCTGCCCACCTACGGAACAGCCGTCCTCATCAACATCCTGCACGAGGCCGGGGGATTGCCCACCCGCAACTTCAGCACCGGACGCTTTGAAGGCCACGACGCGGTTTCCGGCGAGACGCTCAACCAAATCACCACGGAACGCGGCGGCGAAGGCCTTGTCGGCCACCGTTGCATGACCGGCTGTGTTATACGCTGCAGCGGCGTCTACCCGGACAAGCAAGGCAAGGCCGTCGGCAAATGGCCCGAGTACGAAACCATTTGGGCCTTCGGCCCCAACTCCGGCATAGATGATCTGGATATGATCGCCCGTTTTGACAAAATCTGCGACGATGTGGGCGTGGACACCATCGACGTTGGATGCGCGCTGGCCTTGTTCATGGAAGCGGGTATCCTGAAATTCGGCGATGCGGAAGGCGCGCTCAAGCTCATGGAAGAGATCAGCAAGGGTTCGGCCATAGGGCGCGTGCTTGGCTGCGGCACGGCGGTGACCGGCAAAGTTTATGGTCTGCGGCGTGTACCCGTGGTCAAGGGGCAAAGCCTGCCCGCGTACGACCCCAGAGCGGTCAAAGGTCAGGGCGTTACCTACGCCACTTCGCCTATGGGTGCGGACCACACCGCCGGATATGCCGTCACGGCCAACATCCTGAAGGTGGGCGGCTTTGTGGATCCCTTGGGCAAAAGCGGACAAATTGAACTTTCGCGCGATCTCCAGATCGCCACGGCCGCCATAGACACCACCGGCCTTTGCCTGTTTGTGGCCTTCGCTGTTCTGGATAACCCCGACGCCCTGGTGGCCGTAGTGGAAATGCTCAATGCCAAGTACGGCCTTTCTCTTACGCTGGACGACGTGACCAAGCTTGGCAAGAAGGTGCTGGAGACGGAAATTGACTTCAACCGCCGCGCGGGCTTTACCGAAGCCGCTGACCGGCTGCCGGACTATTTCTCCGACGAAACACTGGCGCCGCACAACGTTAAATTCGACATTAGCCCGGAAGAGTTGGACAACACGCTCAAATGGTAGAGTGAAGCCAAGCCGGAACAATCAGGACCGCTCCTTCAAAAGGGTGGTCCTGGCTGTTTCGAAGCGGAAGAATCCAGCTTGCTAAAAACCATCCCCGTGCCGTACTGTTACACATCACGGCGAATATGGTATCCCCACACCCTCAACTTGGCGCATTCGCAGAGGTCTTCCTTGCTGACTTTGCCGTTGCGGGATGAATATGCGGGCATTGCGCCTTATTATGACGCGGTGACAGCCCGTTTCCTGTTCGCCACCCGGCGGCGGATTGCCGCTTTCTGCCAGGAAAGAGGCTGGAGGCGCGTACTCGACATCGGCTGTGGCACCGGTGAACAGATGCTCTTTTTTCAGGATGCGGGCATTCGGGCTTTTGGCGTTGACTCTTCCCCTGCCATGCTGGCTGTGGCCCGACGCCGCCTCGGTCCTTCCGCGCCCCTTGCCCGTGCTTCGTTCCCTTTCCCTTTTTCCGATGCTTCTTTTGATGCCGCGCTCCTTTCCCTCGTAGCGCATGAAACCGATACAGGTTCAGAAACTCTTCTGCGCGAAGCCCTGCGCCTTGCGCCCCATGCTCTCATTCTGGAATGGCGTAAGCCGGAACGGAATCGGGATTACCTCTTGCAGCCCCTTGTCCACTGTATTGAACGTCTGGCCGGGCAAAGGCATTACCGCCGTTTTCGCACCTTTGCCGCTCAAGGCTGGCTGCGGGGCCTTGTTCATCGGGCCGATGCGCATCTTATCCATGATGAATCTCGCGTTTTGGGCGTTTTGACCTTGGCGGCAGTTTCTAAGGAACCCGGAGAAGTAAATGAGGGCCTGTTAACGCTATCGGCAACAGGTCAGCGTCATTTGAATTTGAATGTAGGCAACACACGAATTGACCGAATGGAGAGGTTTTAATGAGACATTTTCTTTTGCTTGCATCTGTGTTTTTTGTCTTTTTCTCTTTTTGCGCCTTGCCCGCTCAGGCGACCAGGGCGTTGCCGTCGGGCGTACAGGCTACTATGAATCCTTGCGCGGTAAAAAGTCATGAGCCTATAATTGCCGTGAGCGGAAGCGGTGAGGTTCAGGCAATCCCGGATCGGCTGCGTATGCGTTTTGGCGTGTCGGAAAGAACGCAGAATGTGCGTGAAGGCAGCGCCAACATGGGCAAAATTCTTGGTCAGGCGCTTGAGTTTATGAAGGCAAGCGGGATTGACGAAAAGGATATTCAGACATCCCATGTCAATATCCAGCGTGAATATCGTTTCAACAATGCTACAAATGAGTCGGTTTTTGTGCATTATCACCTGTCGCAATCTTTTGCCGTTACCCTGATTGACCCTTCCATGTACGAGAAGATTTTTGCAGGTCTGATCGACCTCGGAATAAACGAAGTCCAGGAAGTTTCTTTTTCGCTTTCCAATCCACGGAAATATTTCGATGAAGCGCTCGGCATCGCTGTCAGGGATGCGCAAAGGAAGGCCGGTGTCCTGGCTGACACGACCGGTCTGACGCTTGGCAGCGCCGTGAGCATCCAGGAAGGGCGGCAGGAACACATAATGCCGCGCACACGTAATGTATTGATGGCCGCTTCTGCTGATATGGCAAGTGGCGCACTTGGCGGAACGGGTGAGGGTATGGCGCTTGGGACTATCCCGGTTAGAGTAGAGGTGTCGGCTGTTTTTCGGGCAAATTAAGGAGTGAATTGTTAATGACACAAAGAGTTATCAACAGACATTACTCTGACTCTGAAACGAAAAACGAAATTTTGAACGCCGCAACAGAACTTTTTGCATTTAGAGGCTACAGCGCCGTATCCATGAAAGATGTTGCAAGTAAAGTGGGGATAAAGCCCGCATCAATCTATCATTATTATGAAGGTAAAGATGCTTTGATGGCGGATATCGTTACGCGTTTCGAAAAAGGATACCGAAACTATTTCGCTTGGCTGCGCAACATGAATAAAGCGGCAAAGTCATTGGATAAAGTGATGGATAACATGTTCAATGATGAAATGTTCAAAATGCTGGATCCGATTGGATGTTTCGGCATAGCTTTGATGCTCAGGAATCAGCATAATCTCGAATCTGCCCGCAAGTGCGTTTTTGAACTCCTTTACAAGGAGAGTATACATTTTTTGCAAGCGGATTTTGACAGACTGGTAGAAAAAAGAATTATTCCCCCAAGCGACACTAAAACACTCGCCACGGTTTTCATGAGCTGTGTGCTGGTGGGAAACGAAATGCGTATGTATGAGTATAAAGGTGAGAAAGCTCCTCTGCACAGTAGTGAACTGTTCAGTAGCCTGAAAAAACTACTAACGGTGACGCTTACAAGAGGTTTTTGAGGGCTGATGGGGACAGAAAGCCAGCCAACCGGAATAGTCCTCAATCCAAGGAAGTTTATTGAGGAAAACCAGACCCTGGAAAGGCGAATGTCATGGGTTCTGTTTGACAAGACAGTACCGGCAAGTTATCCTTTGCTTATATAATTGTGCAAAGTAGTGCAGATTGGATATGAAAAAAGTCACATGTTCTCTATTGTTCTTTCTGCTTGTAATATCAGCCTGTATTGGCGGATGCGACTGGGTCGGCAGAACAACCGGTCAAACCAAGGCCAGGATCGAACGCCAGGTCGATGTTATACATGACGGCGTTGAACGCCAGGTGGATGCCCTCCAGAAAGGCTACAAAGCGGGATATCAGGAAGAGAAAGCCAAACAGAGTCAGCAGTAATAACACCTATGTACTCCTTTATTAGTAAACTGGAACAACGGTTGTGAAGCATCGCGTCGCCATAACCGGGCTTGGTATTGTTTCCGCTCTTGGCTGTGATACAGAGAGCGTTGCGTCCGCGTTGCGGTCGGGTATATCCGGCGTTGTGTCCGATCCTGAACGTGCCGCGCTCGGTTTCGTATCGCCGCTGACCGCCCGCATACCCGAATTTACACCGCAATACCCCCTTTCCCGCAAAGCGCGCAAAACCATGCCGGACTTCGCCCAATGGGCGCACGAGGCGGTAATGCAGGCTGTCACGCAGTCCGGCATTGACCCGGAAGATTTGCGCGATGAGCGCGTAGGCATTATCTTTGGGTGTGACTCAAGCTCTCTCGCGGCCATAGAGCAGACGGAAACCCTCCTGGAAAAGAAGGACACCACCGCCCTTGGCAGCGGACTGGTGTTCCGGGCCATGACCTCCTGCATCAGTATGAATCTCAATGTTCTTCTCGGCACGCAAGGGGCCTGCTGGACGGTAAGTGCTGCGTGCGCCAGCGGCGCACACGCCGTAGGGCAGGCAGCGGATCTGATCATGCTCGGCAGACAGGATAGGATAATCTGCGGTGGAGCCCAGGAGATAAACTGGCAGTCCATGTGCAGCTTTGACGGTCTTGGCGCGTTTTCCACCCGCACGGCGGAACCTGCATGTGCGAGTAAGCCCTTTGACAGGGATCGGGATGGTCTTGTGCCGGGCGGCGGGGGGGCTGCGATCATGCTTGAGCGGTATGATCTCGCGAAACAGCGCGGCGCGACCATTCTCGGTGAGGTGGTCGGATACGGTTTTTCTTCTGATGGCGAGAACATTTCCGTGCCCGGAAAAACGGGCATCGGCAGGGCCATGCGCATGGCCCTGAATGCAGCCGGATTCACAACCGCCGATATCGGGTATATCTGTGCCCACGCAACATCAACGCCAATCGGCGATATGATGGAAGCGGAGAATATTCTTGGCCTTTTTGGCGAACGAAGTGTACCCGTTTCCTCCACCAAGTCCATGACCGGGCACGAGTTGTGGATGTCCGGCGCGGCTCAGGTGGTGTACACCACATTAATGGCGCGAAACGGCTTTATCGCGCCTAATCGCAACTTTGAAACGCCGGACGATGTTTCCGCCAGGCTCGACGTGGTGGCGGAGGCCCGTTCCACAAGTTTTGGCGCGGCCTTGTGCAACTCAGCCGGATTCGGCGGGACTAATGCCTGCCTGGCTTTATCATTTGATTAGGGGCTGTTTCCAAATAATTCTTTTGTCCAAATAGCTTCGTCATCCGGCCCTTTTTGCTACGGTCGAGTACCATAAGAGTACACTCCCTTCGCAAAAAGGGCCGGATTCCTTGCTCTTGGAGCAAAATCTTTTATTTGGAAACAGCCCCCTAGGGTCCGTTAACGCCACAGGCCCTAGAGCATTTTAACATTGACTTTTTATATAAATAGCCTAAACTTCTGGCATGAAAATCGCCAGTGAAGAAATACGAACTCTTGTCGTGAAAGCGTACTTGTCGGGAACAGCCAGCAGGCAG
>Ga0123353_10007251_pt1 | contig 14947 bp, 12 predicted proteins | sample TergutLab28metaG_3_FD_92763 | JGI IMG/M metagenome (GOLD analysis project Ga0123353, IMG submission 92763) | Labiotermes labralis P3 segment gut microbial communities from Petit-Saut dam, French Guiana - Lab288 P3 | ecosystem: Host-associated > Arthropoda: Insects > Digestive system > Gut ... | reverse complement strand
TGTCTTCGGGTTGGCGCACCTGCCTTTCCAAAACTGGGTTGCGCTACTCTTCCCGTTCATCGGCGGTTTCCTTTTCATACGCACGTACCAGAAGACGCAATCCGTGCTTCTGAACGTTTTTGAGCACGGCTTGTACGGCTGTTTCCTGTTCACGATAGGCTGGGGGAAATATTTGGTCTATGGGATGCAAACGTTATTGGCGAACGATAGTAACTTACATTAACATTGGTGTATGTTATAGCAATTTGATTTGATAGGACGGCATGGACTTGGTATTATTACGGATACTTTTTTAGGCGTATTTTGAGGAGAGGCCATGAGGTTGACACGGGAACCGGTTGATGCGGGAGGGGGCGCGGGGCGGCTGTTCCTGCCGGGGCTACGCGGTGTGGGACAGATGGGGCTGATAACGGGCCTGTCGCTGCTGATGATGCCGTTCCAGCTGACGCCGAGGCGCTGGCATGAGGTCGTGCGCCAGATGTACCTGATGGGCATCAAGAGCCTGCCGGTCATCACGATCGTCGGGATGTTCACGGGGATGGTGCTGGGGTTGCAGATTGGGCTGGAGCTGCGCCGCTACAATCAGGAGGTGTTCATCGGGGCGGGGGTGATGCTGTCGTCGTTGCGCGAGATGGGGCCGTTCATGACGGGGCTTATCCTCGCGGCCTGCATGGGGTCTTCGATGGCGGCACAGATCGGGACGATGACCGTCAACGATGAGGTGGCGGCGCTGGAGACGATGTCTATCAACCCGGTGCGTTACCTCGTGGCGCCGCGCATGACGGCGATGGTGCTGATGACGCCGGTGCTGTCGTTCTACGCGTGTATCCTGAGCGTGATCGGGGGTGGGGTGGTGGCGGTAACGCAGCTGAGCGTGCCGTTCCACCAGTACATGAAGGTCGCGATGGATTCGGCGGCGACGTATGACCTCTACGTCGGCTTGCTGAAGGCGCTGCTGTTTGGTATCCTGATTACGGGTATTTCCTGCTACGAGGGGTTCTCGACGCGGCAGGGGGCGGTCGGGGTCGGGCGCGCGACGCGGAGTTCGGTCATCAAGTCGTTTGTGTTCATCCTGATTGTCGGTTACATCATCACGAGGCTGTTTTACGATTTATGACGTGTTTCGTTTTAACAGGATCGGGTACGCTCTGGGGCAATGACCGATTTTTTGGAGAGGGGTCAGGTTGAGGAACAGGCAAAGGGGTTACCTTGCAACTAGAAACTAAAAACTAGAAACTAGAAACTTCTTTATGATACGTTTTGAACAGGTTACGAAGGTGTTGGGCGGGCGGAAGGTCCTGTCGGATCTCTCGTTTGAAATCCGCACGGGCGAGGTGTTCACGATTGTCGGCTCGTCGGGGAGCGGCAAGAGCGTAACGCTCAAACACATCGTGCGGCTGCTCACGCCGACATCCGGCGCGGTGTGGGTCGGCGATACGGAGGTCAGCGCGGCGGGCGGCCGCAAGCTGGAGAAGGTGCGCGAGCGTTTCGGTTACCTGTTCCAGGGCGGGGCGCTGCTGGGCTGGATGAGCGTGTATGAGAACGTCGCGCTGCCGCTCCGCGAGAAGACTCGCCTGTCTGCGTCCGCGGTTGACAAGCGCGTGATGGAGGTGCTGAAAATGGTCGGGCTTGAGAACGACGGCGATAAACTGCCAAGCGAGATTTCGGGCGGAATGCAGAAACGCGCGGGGCTGGCGCGCGCGATTGTCCGCCAGCCGGAAATCGTGCTGTACGATGAGCCGACCTCGGGGCTTGACCCGGTAACCTCGCGCACGATTGACAAGCTGATCCGGCGGCTCAACACAGAGCTCGGTATCACGAGCGTTGTGGTTACGCATGATTTGCAGGGTGCGCTCATGACGGCGGACCGTATCGCGATGCTGGCGGCGGGGCGGTTCATCGAGATGAACGCGCCCGACGCATTCGTCAAGACGGAAGAGCCGCAGGCAAGGGCATTTCTGGAGGCGCAGTTTATCAAGGAGGGAAGTTTCTAGTTTCTAGTTTTTGGGGCAATGACACGCAGGGCGTGACTACGAAGCAATGCGCTAGAAACTAGAAACTCAAAAGAAAAAAGGAGTAACGTTATGAAAAAGTCAGGTAGTGAGATTATCGGCGAGTTGTTGGTCGGCGTGTTCATGATTGCGGTGCTGGGGCTGCTGTTTTATTTCACGGTGGTCATCTCCGGGAAGGACTTGCTGAGCGGCAAACGGTGGGTACCTGTGGACGTTACGTTTGCGAATGTCGGCGGGCTGAAAGTGCGCGACTCGGTCGTCGTGCGCGGCATGGTCGTCGGCACGGTCAGCGAGATGCGGATTGAGCGCGACCAGGTGCGCGTGAGGCTGCTGCTGCACCCGGACGTGGCGTTCCGAGAGGGGTACCAGATTGATGTCCGCTCGACATCGCTGTTGGGCGGCAATAATTTGGTCATCGAAGAGGGCGGCGGCAGCGCGTTGCCGCAAGGGACGGCCTTGGTCGGGCAGTCGCCATCCAACTGGATGCGCGATTTGGGGGAGGTCGTCGGGAACCTGCGCGAGGCCACCAGCGGCGAGCAGCTGAGAAAGACGATTGCGAACTTGGAGGAGACTTCGGAAACGTTGAAAGACCTGATTGCCCGTGTGAACGACGGCAAGGGGACGCTCGGCAAACTGTTCTCTGAAGATGAGACCCTGTATCAGGATTTGACCGCATCCGTCGCGAACATCAGGGCGATTACCGAAAAGGTTGGTGAGGGCGATGGCTCGCTGGCGCGTCTGCTCAACGACGACGGCGGGGCCTTCGACGATTTGCGTGGCGCGATCGCGAACGTGAAGGCGATTTCCGACCGTCTGGAAAAAGGCGAGGGCACAATCGGCCGTCTGCTCTCCTCGGATGAGTCCCTCTACAACGACCTGAACGCAACCATGGCGAACCTCAAAGGCTTCACCGAACGCCTTGAAAAAGGCGAAGGCTCGCTGGGGATGCTGATGAAGGACGACAACAAAATCTATAACGACATCGAGGCGACGGTGGCGAACCTGAAAACCGTGTCCGACCGCCTGGCCAACGGCGAGGGGACGCTCGGCAAGTTGTCTGCGGATGACCAGCTCTACAAGGACGTGCATGGCCTCATCAAGGACGTGCGCCAGACCGTTGACAACTTCCGCGACACCATGCCCATCACCGCGTTCGTCAGCATCTTGGCCGGGGCGCTGTGAGCCTTGCTGAATATCCAATACCCAACACGGAATGGCCAATGTCCAAGTTGGATGCGCTTCAGATTGTGTTCTCGCAAAGGCGCAGAGGAAAAAATCCTGTCAATCCTGTTAATCCTGTCAAACAATCTCCGCGCCTTTGCATCTCTGCGAGAACAAAAACATGAACCCTAATATCTGCCTGGCCCCATTGCGTGGCGTAACGGTGCGGACGTTCCGCAACCTTCATGCGAAATGGTTTCTGCCGCCGGATCGCGCGGTCGCGCCATTCATTGCGACGGTCGCGGGGCAGAAGGTCAAGCCGTCGCTCTTGCAGGACATTGACCCCGCGCTCGGGCAGGCCATCCCGCTTGTGCCGCAGGTCATCGGCAAGGACATTGCCCAACTCCGCACGTTGCTCCGCGCGTTCAAGGGCTTGGGCTATACCTGTGCGGATTTGAATGCGGGATGCCCGTGGCCGTTTGTCGTACGGAAAGGGCGCGGCGCAGGGCTGATGCGGAATGCGGATGCGTTCGCCGCCATGCTGGAGGCCGGGTGCGAGGAAATGCCCGACGGCTTCTCCGTGAAAGTCCGTCTTGGCGTTGACACGCCCGGCCTGCTGACCGAACGGATGGCGCTCATCAACGCGTTCCCCCTGCGCGAGGTTACGATCCATGCGCGGACGGCTAGGCAGATGTACGAGGACGACGTGTTACTCGATGATTTCGCCGCCGCCGCCGCGCTGTGCCGTCACACGGTCGTGTATAACGGCGACATCCGCACGCGCGACGATTTTCTGGCGATGCAAGCGCGTTTCCCGAACATCAACCGCTGGATGATCGGGCGCGGTCTTGCGATGAACCCGTTCCTGATCGAGGACATCAGAAACGGCGTGCCGGCCACGCGCGACATGAACCGCCTCCATTCATTCCTCGACGATTATCTGGCGGCCTGCGAGGAAGAACTCCACGGCCCCGCGCCCGTGCTGGGGCGCATGAAAGAGTTGTGGGGCTACCTCCACGCCTTCTTCCCGAATGGCGGCCGCCTGTGGGACGCCATCAAAATATGCCGCACCCTCGACGAATATCGGCGAACGCTACTCAGCCGCGAGGGATTAAACACGAGCAACTAGAACGGCGTTGCCACGATTCCTAAGGTCTCCTTACGACAGCTGGCATTTGGCGTTTATGCGCGCTGGCGGCGTGGTAGGCATCAATGATGGATTGGTCGTGGGCGTTGACGTTTCCGGTGAGCAGGAAGTCGTCAATGGCGCGGTAGGTAACGCCCATGTCGCCCTCGTCGGTCTGCCCGTCGAAGAGGCCTGCGGAGGGGGCTTTTTCGAAAATGAAACCGGGTGCGCCGAGATGACGGAGGAATGCGTACACCTCGGTTACGGTGAGGTCGGCGATCGGGTTGAAGTCGTGTGCGCCATCACCCCACTTGGTGAAATATCCCATGTGTATCTCGCTGCGGTTGCCGGTCCCGGCCACGAGCCTGTTCTCGCTTGCCGCCACGGCGTACAGCGTGGTCATGCGGAGGCGCGGGGGGAGGTTCACAAGCGCGGTGTTGTTGAGTGCCGCGGCCGCTCCGACGGCGTGGCACAACTCGTTTTTCACGGCGGATAAGTCAACGGTCCGTGTGGCGATGGCGTATTGTTGCGCGAGGGCTTCGGCATCGGTCTTGTCGGCTTCGTAATTCCGCTGGGCCCCGCACGGCATGATGATGCCCAGCGTGTTCTCGCACGCCCGTTTGCAGAGGATGCCGACGAGCGCGCAATCCTTGCCGCCGCTGTTCCCATAGACGATGCCGTCTGCCTTTGCGGCGGCCAGCACGTCGCGGATGAACGCAACCCTTTTTTCGGTCTCCTGCTGATAGTCTCTCATGGCAACTTTCCTTGTCGAAAAAACACAGGGGCCTAGTCTAGGCGGTTTGCCTCATCTTGTCAATTGCCGGTAAAGGGCCGCCAGCTTTTCCGCTGTGGAGGCGGCGTTGTACCTTTCGTGCGACAGTTTCAGGGCGTTGGCCTTGCACTGCTCGTAGCGCGGGGTGTCCGTCAGTATGGTTTTGAGCGCGTCGCCCAAATGCTCGGCGTCGTTGGGTGCGTAGATGATGCCGGCATCCCCGACGATTTCGCGGAAGGAGCCCGTGTCCGGCACGACGGCCGGGCGGCCAGCGGCAAAGGCTTCGCAGATGTACAGCCCGAACGCTTCGCTGAACCGCAAGGGGGCGCAGATCACGGAGATGCCGTTGTAGAAATCCGCGTGTTCGTCCGAGGAGTAGGTGTCCGACCAAATGACATCCGGAAGGTAAGGCCGCAACATCTTTCGGACACGCGCAACGAAGCGTTTGTTTTCCCGCGTGTAGCCGCCGCCGATTTTCAATTTCAGGTTGGGGACGGCGTTTCCCTTTTTCAGGTGGACAAACGCTTGGGCGAGGATGTCCAGCCCGTTGGCGTGGTTCATCCGATAGTGGAAGCCGATCGTGGGTTCTTTGGGGCCGTCGGCTCGCGCATACGTTGCGGTGTCCACGCCGGGATAGACGACCTCGATCGCCTGGATGGCGGGTATCTTGCGGGATGCCACGGATCGGTAAAACGCGCTCGACGCGATGAAGCGGTCAACGTATTTCGATTGCTGCCCGATGGCCTCCCATGCCGCCTGCGCAAAGCGGCCGTCGAGGCTGTCCAGCCAGACCTCCTCGTCCTGCAACGAGCAGACAACCGGGATACGCAGACGGTCCTTCATCGCTTTCGCAATCCCGATCAGCATGGACGTTGAGAGGTGGACGACATCGGGGCGGGCGCTGCCCGCAATCCAGTTCATCAGTTTTTCGGCTTGCTGGACGAAATGGATGTTGTCCCCGTTAATCATGGAAAGGGTCATCTGCTCCATCCCCTTGGCGGAGGTCGCGCCTGAAAAGAGGGCGGCCAGGCGCAACAGGGGCGGGGACTCAAAAAACGCGGCGAGGGCGCGCGGCATGGCGCGGTTGCCGAAATAGGTTTGCGCGACATAGTAGGAGGTGGCCGGGAAGAACAGGGGCGTGTCCGCGCGGAGCGATTGGGCGGTCAACGGGAGGTACAGGGGCATAATCACCACGTCATGGCCCGCCTGGCGCAACGCCTGTGCGTACAAGGCGTCGCGCAAGCAGTTGCCGCAGAAAAATGTGTCGCCTGAACTCGTAACGATGAGCAAGATTCTCATGCGCGCCTTTCCTTTGAAAATTCCGGACACCATCGTATCCTACCTTGCCGATTTGCGCTATACCTTTAATTGAGAAACACCATTCTCCACGCTTTCTTTGCGAGCGCGTAAAGTAGATGCTTTGCGCGCTTGTCAGCCCTAGGGGATTTTCGGTATATTGTTTGTTTCACTTTTTTGGCAGTGTCAGGAAGGTTCTCAGAGATGAAGCAGATTGGCGTGGGGATTTTAGGGTTCGGGACGGTCGGGGCGGGGGTCGCAGAGGGCCTGCTCCGAAACCGCCGTACCTTGGCGGAGCGGTTGGGCGTGGATGTGGCGCTGAAACGTATCGCGGACATTGACATCACGACGGACCGCGGCGTGGCGGTTGATGCGTCGCTGCTGACGACGGATGTGATGGCGGTCATCAATGACGCGGACATCCACGTCGTGGTCGAGCTGATCGGCGGCACGGGCGTGGCCAAGGAGCTTGTGCTGGCCGCGCTGAACGCGGGCAAGCCCGTTGTTACCGCAAACAAGAAACTGCTGGCCGAATACGGCGATGAGATTTTCGATGTGGCCGAGAAGAACGGCGTGGACCTTTATTTCGGCGCGAGCGTGGGCGGCGGCATCCCGATTATCCGCGTGTTGCGGGAGGGCTTGGCGGGCAACGAGATCCAGGGCATCCACGGCATCCTCAACGGCACGTGCAATTACATCCTGACCCGCATGGAGCAGGAGGGCCTGCCGTTCGATGAGGTGCTGGACGCGGCGCAGAAAGCAGGTTATGCGGAGGCGGACCCGAGCCTCGACATTGACGGTTTCGACACGGCGCACAAGGCGAGCATCCTGGCCTCGCTTGCGTATGGGTTTCATGTGCCGATGGAGCAGGTGGTGGTCGAAGGCATCCGCAACCTCTCGGGGATGGATGTGAAGTTCGCCTCGGAGTTTGGGTATCGCATCAAGCTGCTGGCGGCCATCAGGCGTGAGCAGTCGGAAATCGAGGTGTGCGTCCACCCGACACTCGTGCCGCTGACGCACATGCTGGCCTCGGTCAACCATGCGTTCAACGCGGTGATGGTGCACGGCGACCTGAGCGGCAACACGCTCTATTACGGCCGCGGCGCGGGGCGCGAGCCGACCGCCAGCACGGTCATCGGCGACATCGGCGACGTCGCCCGCAACCTCGTTGCAGGGCAGCCGCGCTATCGGCGCGGGATTCCGGTCGCGAACGAGGAGCACTTCACGATGAGACCGTCGGCGGAGGTGTCGAGCAAATACTACATCCGCCTGATGGTGATGGACAAGGCCGGCGCGCTGGGCATCATGACCGCCATTCTGGGCAAGTATGGCGTCAGCATCTTGGCGGCCACGCAGAAGGCGTATGCGGATGAGGAAGAGATGCCGGGATATGTGCCTGTCGTCATGCTGACGCACACGGTACGGGGGGCGGACATGGATGCCGCACTGCGCGACATCTTTGAGGCGGGTGTCGTCAACGAACATCCCGTCTGCCTGAGAATGATTTAACAAACGCAACAAGGGAACGTGATGAAAGTATGCAAGTTTGGTGGGTCGTCTGTTGCTGACGCGCAGCAGGTCGCAAAGATTATTGACATCGCGCTGGCGGATGCGGACCGCAGCATCATTGTGGTGTCCGCGCCCGGCAAGCGCGACAAGGCCGACACGAAAGTAACGGACCTGCTCATCCGTTGCGCGGACGAGGCGCTGGCGGGTCAATGCACCGAAAGCACGCTGGCGCTCATCGTCGGGCGTTATGCGGAAATCCAGCGCGGCCTGGATTTGCCGGCCGGCATCGTGGCCGAGATTGAAAACGATTTGCGCGGCCGCCTAGCCAGCGACACGTCGCACCACGGCATCTTTATGGATTGCATGAAGGCCGCAGGCGAAGACAACGCGGCGAAGATTGTGGCACAGGCGTTTTGCGCGCGTGGCGCGAAAGCCGTGTACCTCAGCCCGAAAGAGGCGGGGATGCTCCTGACCGACGACTTCGGCAACGCCCAGCTTCTGGAGGAGTCGTATCCGCTGTTGGCGCGTGCGCTCAGCGACCCCAAAGGGCTGGTCATCTTCCCGGGGTTTTTCGGCTACACCAAGGGCGGGCAGGTCGCCACGTTCCCGCGCGGCGGCTCAGACATCACCGGCTCCATCCTCGCGGCCGCGGTCAAGGCGGATGTCTATGAGAACTTCACGGATGTTGACGCGGTGTATCCTGTGGACCCGCGTCTCGTCCCGGCGGTCAAGCGCGGCATCACCGAGATGACGTACCGTGAGATGCGCGAGCTGTCGTATGCCGGGTTCGGCGTGTTCCATGACGAGGCCGTGATCCCTGCGGTCAAGGCAGCCATCCCGATTAACGTGCGCAACACCAACCGCCCGTCCGAGCCAGGCACCATGATTGTGCAGGCGCGCAAGGCCGAGTCCGGCGGCGTGGTGGGCATCGCGAGCGACGACGGCTTCTGCAATATCTTTGTGGACAAATACATGATGAACCGCGAGGTCGGGTTCGGGCGCAAGCTGCTCCAGATCCTGGAGGAGGAGGGTGTGTCGTATGAGCATATGCCGTCGGGCATTGACAACGTGTCCGTGGTCATCCGCGACCGTAACTTCAGCGCAACGTGCGAGGCGCGTGTGCGCGACCGCATCCTGAACGACCTCAAACCCGATAACGTGCTGATTGAGCGCGGTTATGCGCTGGTGATGGTCGTGGGCGAGGGGCTGTACTACACGGTCGGCATGGCCGCGAAAGCGACGGCCGCACTCTCCGCCGCCAACGTCAACATCGAGATGATGAACCAAGGCTCATCCGAAATCAGCATGATGTTCGGCGTGAAATCCTGCGACCGCGCCCAAGCCGTGAGCGCGCTCTACGAAGCGTTTTTCCATGAATAAAATCTTCATCTACGACACGACGTTGCGCGACGGCGCGCAAAGCGAGGGGGTCTCGTTTTCGGACTCGGGGAAAGTCCATTTTGCGAAGTGCCTTGACGATTTCGGCGTGGACTTCATCGAGGGCGGTTTTGCAGGGTCGAACCCGCGCGACTTGCGTTTCTTCAATGACATCCGCAAGGAGAAGCTGACGCATGCGAAAATCACGGCGTTCGGCAGCACGCGCCGCGTGGACAAGGATGCGAAGGATGACCCGCAGATGGCTGGCCTGCTCGCGGCGGATACCGAGTGGGTTACGATTTACGGTAAGTCGTGGCTGCTGCACGTTACGGATGTGTTGCGGACAACGGGCGAGAACAACGTGCAGATGATTGCTGACTCGGTCGGGTTCTTGCGCGATGCGGGGCGGAGCGTGTTCTTTGATGCGGAGCATTTCTTCGATGGCTATAGGGACGACCCGGCGTATGCGCTGAAGGCGTTGGACGCCGCGCTCCGCGCGGGCGCGTCGAGCGTTGTGCTGTGCGATACCAACGGGGGCTGTCTGCCGCATGAGGTCTTTGACATCACGCGAGCTGTCTGCGCCGCATTCCCCGATGCGCAGGTCGGCATCCACACGCACAATGACGGCGGGCTGGCTGTCGCGAACTCCCTTGAAGCCGTCCGTGCGGGGGCGCAGCACGTGCAGGGCACCATCAATGGCTACGGCGAGCGCACGGGCAACGCGAACCTCGTCAGCATCATTCCCGCCATCGAGCTCAAGCTGAAACGCCACTGCGTCGGCGCGGATAAACTGACCCGCCTGTGCAGCGTGTCGGCGCGGACCGATGACCTCGTGAACCTGAGGCCCGACCCGCGCCAGCCGTATGTGGGACGCACGGCGTTCAGCCACAAGGCCGGGATGCATGTGAATGCCATCCAGAAAAACACGAAGACCTTCGAGCATATCCGGCCCGAGCAGGTCGGCAATGAGCGCCATGTGTTGGTGTCCGAACTGGCCGGCGCGTCCAATGTGCTGATGAAGGCCAAGGAGCTGGGCATTGACGTTTCCGCCATCAGCAAGGAGACCGCCCAAGGGATTCTGGAAGAACTCAAATGCCGGGAGAACCAGGGTTACTCCTACGAATCCGCCGACGGCTCTTTCAAGATACTGCTGCAAAAAGTGCTGAACAAGCACAAGCCGTTTTTCGAGCTGGAGGGCTTCCGTGTCATCGTCGAGAAACGCGGGCGCGACGAGCCGTGCATCTCCGAGGCGACCGTCAAAGTCAAGGTCGGCGACGAAACGGAACTAACCGCCGGCGAGGGCCACGGGCCAGTGGATGCGCTCAACGCGGCCTTGCGTTCCGCGCTGACCCAGTTCTATCCCGAGATTAAGGACATCGCACTCACCGACTACCGCGTCCGCATCCTCGACCCGAAAGAAGCCACGCGGGCCGTAACGCGCGTGCTGATCGAGTCCAGCGACGGCCACGCGCAATGGGGCACAGTCGGCGTTTCCGAGAACATCATCGAAGCCTCCTGGCAGGCCCTGCTCGACAGCATCGAGCTCAAACTTTTCGGGCATGGGGATTGAACGCCCGATGCCCACGTGAAATGCGTCCCGGGGGCCGTCGCACGCAAAGGCACAACGGGAAACATCACGTTGGCACACGATGCTGCTTGCCAGCGCATACGGTGATTGTCTATACTTCTGTTTCTTCGGGCGGTTATCTCAGTTGGTTAGAGAGTCTGGTTTACACCCAGAATGTCGGGGGTTCGAGTCCCTCACCGCCCACCAAATTGAATCGCCCATGATGAGCACGGACCCACAGAACGAGCCGACGCCACGCCACTTGAAACTCATCGCATGCAATGTGTTCCAGCGGGAGGCGTGCTGGTGCTTGGCGCGGACGCGGCATTTGATAGACCCGGTGTTTCTGGAGTTGGGGCTGCATGTGAACCCGGCGCGTCTGCGAGAGCGTTTGCAGGCGTGTATTGATGCGGAGGACACGGGGGATGTCCGGCATGATGCGGTGCTGCTGCTGTATGGCGTGTGCGGCAATGCGGGGGTGGGGCTGGTGGCGCGGCGGACGCCGCTGGTCATCCCGAGGGCGCATGATTGCTCGACGGTGTTGCTGGGCGGCGCGGCGCGGTATGCGGAGGTGTTCGGCGATAACCCGAGCCGTCCGTTTTCGTCCGTGGGCTACTTGGAGCGCGGCGCGGAGGCGTACCGCATGGAGGGCGCGGGCGTCGGCGGGCTCGGGGGCACCTACGAGGATTTTGTCGAGCGGTATGGCGAGGACAACGCGAAGTACCTGTGGCAGACGCTGCACCCGGTGCGCGAGGGTGAGTCGGCGTTGTTCATTGATGTCCCAGAGACGTCGCGGGCGGATGCGCTGGCGCGCGCCGAGACCCGCCTGACGGCGGAGGGCCGCGCGTGGTCGGTGGTGCAGGGGGACATCGGGATGGTCCGGCGCATGCTTGACGGTGTGTGGGCGCCGCGCGAGTTTCTTGTCGTGCCGCCGGGCGGGACGGTCGAGGGCGTGTATGACATGGATGAGGTGATCCGGGCCGGGCCGGCCACCGGGGCGAGGTGAACACTTTTCGGCGGGCGCATCATTTTGGTGCTTGAAACGCGCGGGCGAATGGGATATAGTTGCTCTCACGATAATTTGTTTGGGAAACGTAGCTCATGGTGGGCTGTTGTTTGGACGAACGTGAAGGAGGATGGAAATGGCAAGAAAAGTTACACTGTTCTCAGGTCAGTGGGCAGACCTGCCCCTGAAAGAGCTGTGCGCGATGGCGAAGGATTTCGGCTACGACGGGCTGGAGCTCGCTTGCTGGGGCGACCACATGGAGCTGGACAAGGCCGCGGAGAGCAAGGCCTATTGCGATGACAAGCATGCCCTTCTCGCCGAGTATGGCCTCGGGTGCTGGGCAATCTCGAACCACCTCGCGGGCCAGCTGGTGTGCGACAATCTTGATGAGCGCCACAACACATTCGCCCCGGCGGCGCTGAAAGGCGACTACGCGGCCATGCGCAAGTGGGCGATTGAGATGCAGATCAAGGCCGCGAAAGCCGCGAAGAACATGGGGCTCAAAGTCGTGAACGGTTTCACGGGCTCGCCGATCTGGCACTTGATTTATTCGTTCCCGCCGTGCCTGCCGGGTCAAATAGACAACGGCTTCAAACAGTTCGCAGAGACATGGAAGCCCATCCTCGACGTGTTCGGGGAGAACGGCGTCAAGTTCGCGCTGGAAGTGCATCCGACGGAAATCGCGTTTGACATCGCGTCGGCCCAGCGCGCGATTGAGGCGCTGGACGGCCACCCCGCGTTCGGGTTCAACTATGACCCGTCGCACCTGGGCTACCAGGGCGTTGATTATGTGAAGTTCATCCGCACGTTCCCGGACCGTATCTTCCATGCGCACATGAAGGATGCGTGGTGGGGGCACGGCGACGGCACGGTCGGCGTGTTCGGCGGCCACACCGATTTCGCGGACCCGCGCCGCTTCTGGGACTTCCGCTCGATCGGCCACGGCGATGTGAACTTTGAGGAAATCATCGTTGCGCTGAACGACATCAAGTATCAGGGGCCGCTGTCGGTGGAGTGGGAAGACTCCCGCATGGACCGCTGCCATGGTGCGCGGGAGGCGTGCGCGTTCCTCCGCAAGGCGGACTTCACGCCGAGCGCCATCGCGTTCGATGGTCAGTTCGACCGCTAATGCTGCGGATGAAGAAAAAAACGCACCTCCTCATCGGGGGTGCGTTTTTTTTTGACAACTGACGCCTTATTCCGGCCGCTTGGGCGGGGGGTTGACGTAGGAGGATGCCTTGGGCCAGGTCTTGGGGTCGGCGTAGAGGTTCTCGGTGTCGCCGAGCTCTTTCTGCAAGCGGGTGATCTCGTCTTTCAAGGCCTTGACGGTGTCTTGGGCGGCGGGGTCGTTGTAGATGTTGCGCAGCTCCCGCGGGTCGTTGACGAGGTCGTAAAGCTCCCACTGGTCTTTGGCGTCGAAGCAGATCAGTTTGTGCGTGAGGGTCCGCACGCCGTAGTGGCGGGCCGTGTTGTGGTCGCCGGGGGAGTGGTAGTAGCGGTAGTACATGCTGGTGCGCCAGCCGGCCGGGGCCTTGCCCGTGAGGAGGGGGGCCATGCTCACGCCTTGCATATCGTCGGGGATGGGCTGGCCGGCGAGTTCGAGGAAGGTGGGCGCGAAGTCGGCGTTGATGCAGATGTCCATGTTCACACTGCCGGGCTTGATGTTCTTGCCCCAGCGCACGAGGAACGGCATTTTCAGGCTCTCTTCGTACATGAAGCGTTTGTCGTACATCCCGTGGTCGCCGAGGAAGAAGCCCTGGTCGCTGGTATAGATGATGACGGTGTCGTCGAGGATGCCCTCGTCCTCCAAGGCTTTGAGGACATCGCCGGTGGTCTCGTCTATGCTCTGGATACAGGCGAGGTAGTCCTGCATGTAGCGCTGGTATTTCCAGCGCGTGAGCGCGTCGCCCGTGAGGCCGGCGGGGGGGTCGTCCTTCACGTCGGACTTGTTGAGGTTCCGGGCGATGCTCTGGGTCTGCTCGCGGATGGCGTCGGTGCGCGTGGCGTAGTCGTCGAAGAGGGTCTCTGGCTCAGGGATGGTTTTCGCGCGCCAGAGTTTGTCGAGGCGCTGGGTGGGGTTCCACGGGCGGTGCGGGGCCTTGTGGTGGAGCATCATGAAGAACGGCTTGTCCTTGGGGCGGTTGCGCAGGGCCTCGATGGCGAGCTTGGCCTCGACCTCCGTGCAGTATTCGCCCGCGTACTGCTTCGAGCCGTCCTTGTTGTAGAGGACGGGGTTGTGATAGACGCCTTGCCCGGGATAGACCTCCCAGAAGTCGAAGCCCACGGGGTCGCTCCCGAGATGCCACTTGCCGACCATGGCGGTATAGTAGCCGGCCTTCTGCAGCAGCTTGGCCACGGTCATGCGGGCGGGGTCGAGGGAATTGAAGACCGGCACGCCGTTGACATGGCTGTATTGGCCGGTGAGGATGGTGGCGCGGCTCGGGGTGCAGATGGAGTTCACGCAATAGACGCGCTCGAACCGCATACCCTCTTTCGCGAGGCGGTCGAGGTTCGGGGTCTCGATGAGTTTGCTGCCGTAGGCGCTGATGGCGTGCGCGGCGTGGTCGTCCGACATCATGAACAAGATGTTCGGCCGCTTGTCCGCGCCCAGCGCCACACATCCCCATGCACACACAATCGCAAAAGCAAAACGTTTCATCCCTATCCCTCCTGTAAAGTATCCGTTGAGCATACCACAGCCTCGCGCGTGAGGCAAGAAAGGGATTGCGGGAAGTGGCAGCGGCGTGATATAGTGGGGGGCGTTTGAATGACAAACGAGGGAGGGAAATGAAAGCGATTGTGTATCACGGTCAGTTGGATGTGCGGGTGGAGGACATTGCGGCCCCAGTGTGCGGCGAGGGCGGTCTGCTGGTGAAAGTGGACGCGTGCGCGGTGTGCGGTTCGGACATGAAGGCGTACCTGTCGGGTAACCCGCGCATGAAGCCGCCGATTGTGGTGGGGCATGAGTTTTCAGGGGTCGTGGTCGAGGCCAAGGCCAAGGGCTTTGCGGTCGGCGAGCGCGTGGTGATGGCGACGAGCGTGTCGTGCGGGACGTGCCTGTACTGCCAGCGCGGATGGAACAACATCTGCGCGAACATCCAGCCCATGGGCTTCGGGTATG
>Ga0123353_10007250_pt1 | contig 14948 bp, 9 predicted proteins | sample TergutLab28metaG_3_FD_92763 | JGI IMG/M metagenome (GOLD analysis project Ga0123353, IMG submission 92763) | Labiotermes labralis P3 segment gut microbial communities from Petit-Saut dam, French Guiana - Lab288 P3 | ecosystem: Host-associated > Arthropoda: Insects > Digestive system > Gut ... | reverse complement strand
TATATAAATATTGGATTAGCTGGAGCTGTTGATACTAACTTACGAGTTGGTGATGCTGTTTTATTAAAAGGAGCTGTTTATTTTGATGTGGATTTAGAAATAAGTGGCAAGAAATTTGGAGAGTTACCTAATTTCCCGCAGGTTTTTACTAATGTATTTGAAATACAGACTACTACTATGAAGACTGGTTATGGTTTAACTGGTGATATGTTTTTTACAGATTATAAAAAAATCAAACAATTAATCGCTACTCATTACTCTGATATAGATATAAAAATAGTAGATATGGAAAGTGCTGCTTTTTTACAAGCAGGTTGTATTCATAATAAGAACTTAATTATTTTAAGAGTTATTTCAGACTTAGTATTTGAAAATGATAATGTAAAACAATTTGATAATAATGAAATTGATGCAACTATTGAACTTAGTGATTGTTTCTTTGAATTATTAGAATATATAAAGAATGATGTTTATAAAAAAATGGAAAAGGTTAAAAGTATAAAATAAAGCTTTTAACATATATTTGTTATGTTACGTGAATATATCTAATAAATATGGTATAATTAATTACCTTTATCTAGGTTTAACGACACTCCGACTTTTTACGTGGATATTGGTGCACAAAATAAGGAGGAAATATGTCTTGTATAACAAAAGAAGAAAAAGCATTAATTGTATCGAAGTATGGTAAAGATTCATCTGACTCTGGATCAACAGAAGTTCAAATAGCTATACTAACTGCTGAAATCAACAAATTAAATCTTCACCTACAAAAACATAAATTGGACAATCATTCGAGACGTGGATTGTTGATGAAGGTAGGCCAAAGAAGAAGTTTATTATCTTATTTAAAAGATAAAGATGTTGAGAGTTATCGTAGTTTAATTGCAGATTTAAAATTAAGAAAGTAAGGTATAAGAAGGGCAATTTATTTGCCCTTCTTCCAGTATTTAAAAAAAGGGGAAAAGATGGAAAAGAAAATATTTGAATACAAACAAGGAGAAAGAAGTTTTATAGTAGAAGTTGGAGAACTTGCTAAACAAGCTAACGGAGCAGTTTTTATAAAATTTGATGATACAGCTGTATTATCAGCAACAGTAATGGGAAAAGATGCAATTATAGCTGATTTTTTTCCGTTAACTGTCGTTTATCAAGAAAAATTATATGCTGCAGGAAAAATACCAGGAGGATTTTTGAGAAGAGAAGGTAGACCTTCTGAACATGAAACATTAACATCAAGATTAATTGATAGACCATTAAGACCATTGTTTGCTGATGGTTTTCGAAATGAAGTACAAGTTATTAATACAGTAATGAGTGCTAATCCTGATAACTCACCAGCAATGACAGCACTTATTGGTGCCTCTTTGGCTTTATGTATATCTGATATACCTTTTAATGGCCCAATTGCAGGTGTTGTAGTAGGGTTGATTAATGGTGAGTATATTCTAAACCCTACTTTGGAACAATTAGAAAAATCAGATTTAAACCTAACAGTCGCTGGTACTATAAAAGCTATTAATATGGTTGAAGCTAGTGCGAAACAAGTAGATGAAAAAGTTATGCTAGGCGCACTAATGTTTGCACAGAAAGAAATAACTAAAATATGTAAATGGGAAAATGAGATTATTAAGGAAGTTGGAAAAGTTAAAAAAGAAATTGAGTATCGAATCATTGAAAAGAAATTCAAAGAAGCTATCTATAAGTATTCTCAAAAAAGACTAATCGATGCTATAATTATTGAAGAAAAACAAGCTAGAGGAGATGCTATTGAAAGTATCAAAGAAGAAACTAGAACCTACTTTGAAAAGATTTGGAAGAATGATAAACTAGATAAAGATGAAGTCAATGATAAGTTTCTATATTTGAATGAAACATTAGAAATGATAGTTGCTGATGAAGTTAGAAGATTAATTATTGAAGATCAAATAAGACCAGATGGTCGTAAATTAGATGAAATTCGACCTTTATCTTCTAGAATAGATATTTTAGAACGAGTTCATGGTTCATCATTATTCACAAGAGGTCAAACTCAAGTATTAGGTACTGTTACATTAGGTTCTTTAAGAGAAAACCAAATTATTGATGGTCTTGGTATTGAAGATACTAAACGATTTATGTTGCATTATAATTTTCCACAATTTTCTGTTGGAGAAACTGGAAGATATGGTTCTCCGGGAAGAAGGGAAGTTGGACATGGAGCTTTAGGTGAAAAAGCTTTATTGCAAGTAATTCCACCCGAAAGTGAGTTTCCATATACTATTCGAATAGTAACTGAAGTATTAGAATCGAATGGATCTAGTTCTCAAGCTTCTATTTGTGCTGGAACTTTAGCTTTAATGGCTGCTGGGGTTCCTATTATAGCTCCAATAGCTGGTATAGCTATGGGTTTAGTTAGCGATAATAAAAAACATATTATTCTTAGTGATATTCAAGGACTTGAAGATCATTTTGGTGATATGGATTTTAAAGTTGCTGGTACAAAGGAGGGAATTTGTGCACTTCAAATGGATATTAAAATTACTGGTATCGATGAAAAAATATTAAAAGAAGCTTTAGAAGAAGCTAGAATAGGTAGATTATTTATTTTAGAACACATGAATGCTACTATATGTAAACCTCGTGAGGAATTATCTGCTTATGCTCCGAAAGTAATAATGTTTACTATCGATCCTGATAAGATCAGAGATGTTATTGGTGCTGGTGGAAAAGTCATTAATGAATTAATTGCTACTTGTAATGAAGTGAAAATTGATATTGAACAAGATGGTAGAGTTAGCGTAATGCATCAAGATTTAAAGTGGGCACTATTAGCGAAAGAGAAAATTGAAAATATAGTAAGAGTAGCTGAAGTTAATAAAATATATAATGGTAAAGTAACTAGAATAGAAAAATTTGGAGCTTTTGTAGAGTTGTGGCAAGGATGTGAAGGACTACTACATATTTCTAAGATTTCTGAAACTAGAGTAGAAAATGTTGAGGATGTTCTTAGCCTTGGCGACGAGATATCAGTAAAAGTTATCGGTATAGATGATAAAGGAAGAGTTGATTTGACGAGGAAAAATCTATTTGATGATACTCCTGTTGAAAAAAATACTAAACCTCAAGATCTTCATAGAAAAAAGGATAAATTTCATAAAGATAAAAACAATAGATTTAATAAAGAAAAAAATCAAAATAAGTAGTAATTTGTATAAATAGTATATTAAAATATTCAAGGAGGAATTATGTTTAAAAAATTAATTTGTGAGTTCATGGGGACTGCTGTGTTAGTCTTTGTAGCATGTGGAGCTGCAGTTTTAGTTTCATCTAATTATTTAGCTATAGCTTTCGCATTTGGATTAGTTATTGTAGCAATGGCTTTTAGTATTGGTGATGTTTCAGGTTGTCATATAAACCCTGCTGTTTCTTTTGGTTTTTATATGAGTGGTAGAATGAGTGGGAAAGATTTTGCTTTATATGCATTAGCTCAAATTGTAGGTGGTTTTTTAGGAGCAACTTTACTAGGTTTAGTTTTAGGAAGCTTTTCTCAATTAGGAGGAAATGAAGTAGCAAATAATATAACAAAGTATTACGAGAATACTCCAGCCTTATTTGTAGGTGTTTTAGTTGAGATAGTCTTAACATTCATATTTGTTTTTACTATTTTGAGTGTTACAGCAAATGCTGAAAACAAAAAGGTTGCTGGCATTGTAATTGGTCTAACACTAACTTTAGTTCATATAGTAGGTATAGGATTAACAGGTACATCTGTGAATCCTGCAAGAAGTATAGGGCCTTCTGTATTGCAATTAATTGGAGGAGAAAAGACTTCATTTTATCAAATATGGATATGGATTATAGGTCCAATGGTTGGTGGTGGTTTAGCTGCATTAATGCATAGATTTGTTTCTGTACCCAAAGTAAAAGAATAAATAATAGTTAAAAGATATAAACGAATTGTGTTAATACACAATTTTTTTATTAAAATAAAGGAGTGTAAATGAAAAAGTTCTTTGAATATATTGGTTTATTAAAATATAAATTGACAATAGTAATTGTATTAAAATTATTAGCTACAATTATTGAGCTTTTCATACCTGTTTTATTAGGGTTTATTATAGACAAAATAGTTCCTGAAGAAAATATTGGCAAAGTATTTGTATATGGTGGTTTAATGTTGATCTGTACTATCACATCATTAATATTGAATATTATCGCTAATAGAAGTGCTTCATTAGTCGCAAAATTGAACACTGAAAAAATTAGACACGATTTGTTTAAAAAAATAATGTATTTAAGTTCAAAACAAATAGACAGTTCAACAATACCTTCTTTAGTATCTAGGATGACAAGTGATACTTATTATGTACATCAAATGACTGGAATGATGCAAAGAATGGGGATAAGAGCTCCAGTTTTATTGATAGGTGGATTAGTAATTAGTGTATTTATTAATCCAATAATGACTCTTGTAATGGTAAGTATATTACCTTTTGTAGTAATAGCTACATATTTAGTTACAAAGAGAAGCATTCCTTTATTTGGAAATGTCCAAGTTAAAGTTGATAATATGGTTAGAGTTATAAGAGAAAATTCTAGTGGTAGTAGAGTAATTAAAGCGCTTGGTAATGAAAAATATGAGATTGATAGATTTAAAGTAGTGAATGATGATGTTTATAAATTTGATGTTATTGCTAATACTAGAATGGCTATATTGAATCCTATTGTTTCATTTTTCCTAAACTTAGGATTTGTGTTAGTAATAATAATGGGAGCATATTTAACAAATAAGAATGGGAGTTTAATGAGTGGAGTAATAAATACTTTTAATGCTTTTTTCCTAATAATATTAAACGCAATAATTGCAATAACTAGAATATTCATTAGTTATTCACAAGCAGCAGCTTCAATGGTACGAATTAATAAAATTCTAAGTTTAGAGGAAGAAATAAAAGTTGAAGATTTGAATGCAAATACTAAAGCATATTTAAAATTTGATAATGTATCTTTTTCTTACAACAAAGTAAAAAACAATATAGAAAAAATAAATTTCACAGTAGAAGAAGGTGAAGTGTTAGGGATAATTGGAGCTACTGGATCTGGTAAAACAACTCTTATGAACTTATTATTGAGATTTTACGATATTGATGATGGTGAGATAGTGTTTAAGGATAAGAACATTAAATCATTCAACACTGGTGATCTTAGGAAAAACTTTGGAACTGTTCTTCAAAATGATTTATTATTTAATGATACAGTATATGAAAATGTTAATTTTGGAAGAAATATTTCAATTGAACAAGTGAACTTTGCATTAAAAATAGCTAGAGCTGATGAGTTTGTAAACACTTTGACAGAAGGAATAAATACAGTATTAAACCCAAAAGCAACTAATCTTTCAGGAGGTCAGAAACAAAGGATTTTAATTGCTAGAGCCTTAGCATCTTTACCAGAAATTCTTATTTTAGATGATTCTTCTAGTGCATTAGACTATAAGACTGATTATGAAATTAGAAATGCCTTAAAGGTTAATAAAATTTGTAAAACATCGATTATAATAAGCCAAAGAATATCATCAATAAGACATGCTAATAAAATTATACTATTAGATAAAGGTAAAATTGTTGGTTATGGTAATCATAATGAGTTATTGCAAAATAATCATTTATATCGAAAAATATATAATATTCAGATGGGTGAGACATATGAATAGAAATTTTGGTGTAGTAAAAGTTGTCAATAAACCTAAGGATTTTAAGAAAACAATGAGAAATCTTTGGAAGTATCTATACAAATATAGATTTTTATTAATTCTAGCTCTATTTATTACTATTGCGGCTGGTTTATTTAGCTTAATTGGACCGTTCATAATTGGTAAATCTATCTTATTAATCTCAGAAGGATTTATAGTTGGTCAAATTGATTTTGAACAAATTTGGATATATGCTCTATTATTAATATGTTTTTATTTTGCTAGTTCAATTTTATCATTGTTACTAAACCAAATAATGATTAGAATGAGTAAAAAAATAACTAAAACAATTAGAGAAGATGCTTTTTCTAAAATATCATCTTTACCAATATCATTTTTTGATACTAACACAATTGGTGATATTATTAGTAGAATGAGTTACGATATTGATACAATTGGTAGTGGGCTTGCTACAAATTTAGTTAGTATTGTAACGAGTTTTGTAACTGTTGTTGGGTCGTTTGTAATGATGCTAATTACTGCACCTATTCTTTGTTTGATATTCTTAGTGCCAGTTCCTTTATCGTTATTATTTACTTGGTATATGGTTAAAAAAACTAGACCGTTGTTTAAAACTAGATCAAAAAAGCTAGGTGAATTAAATGGTTATACTGAAGAAATGGTTACTGGTGCTAAATCTATTAGAACTTACAATAATGAACAAAAGATTATTGATAAGTTTGATGTTTATAATCATGATGCAGTAGAAGCAGCTTATAAGGCTGAATATTATAGTAGTATTACTGGTCCAGGAGTAAACTTTTTCTCTAATTTATCAGTTACTTTAGTTTGTATATTTGGAACAATTTTATTAATTCGAAAAACACTTACCATTGATGTTATATCATCGTTTGTATTATATTCAAGGAAGTTTTCTGGTCCAATAAATGAAATTGCTAATTTAATAACTGACCTACAAACAGCATTAGCTGCTGCTGAACGAGTATTTGAAATACTCGAACAAACTCCAGAAGCCAATGATAAAATTGATAATGTGCATTTAAATGATTGTGAAGGAAATATAAAACTAGAGAAGGTTAATTTCGGATACTTAGAAAATAGTTTAGTTTTAAGTGATATAAATATGGAAGTACCCTCAGGTAAAGTTATAGCTATTGTAGGTCCTACAGGTTGTGGTAAAACTACAATTGTGAGCTTATTAATGAGATTTTATAATATTAAGGAAGGATTAATAACTATTGATGACAAAAATATTTATAATATTGTACGAAAAGATGTTCGAAAAGCTTTTGCAATGGTATTGCAAGATACCTGGTTGTTTGAAGGTTCAATCATAGATAACCTAAGATATAGTAATAAAGATGCTACTATTGAAGAAATAAAAAAAGTTGCTACCACTGCTAGTATAGATACATATATTGAAGCATTACCTAATGGTTATGATACTATAATGGTTGAAGGTGGTGTAAATATTTCTATAGGTCAAAAACAGTTACTTACTATTGCTAGAGCTATGTTACAAGATTCTAAAATGTTGATACTTGACGAAGCTACTAGTAATGTTGATACTACTACAGAAATTGATATTCAAAATGCAATGCAAAAATTAATGAGCAATAAAACTTGCATCATTATTGCACATAGATTATCAACTATAAGACATGCAGATTTAATTGTAGTAATGAAGGATGGTAAAATTGTTGAGATTGGAAATCATGAACAACTATTAGCTAATGAAGGTTTTTACAATGAATTACATTACTCACAATACAAAACATGAATAATTGAAAATGTTATGTTTTTTGATAAATTCTAGAAAAAAGTGTTATAATAAGAAATAAAGGGAGAAAAAATGGGAATAGAAAAACTAGTAAAAATGAAAGGTTATACATTTGATGATTTGTTATTGTTACCTCAAAAGTCAGAGGTGATTCCAGTTGATGTAAATATTAAAACTAAACTAACACCAAATATAGAATTAAGTATTCCAATAGTATCTGCTGCAATGGATACAGTTACAGAATCTAAACTCGCAATCGCTCTTGCTCGTCAAGGTGGGATTGGATTTATTCACAAAAACATGTCTATCGAAGAACAAGCAAAGGAAGTTGAAATGGTGAAGAAAAATGAAAGTGGAATGATTATGGATCCTATTACACTAACATCTGATGCAACATTAAATGAAGCAGAAACCATAATGCATCAATATAGAGTTAGTGGATTACCTATAGTTGATAAAGATAATAAGTTGTTAGGTATTATTACTAATCGTGATATGAAATATCTTACTCTTGATGATAGAAAAGTTTCAGAATTTATGACTAAAGAAAATCTTATTACAGCTAAAGTTAAAACGACTTTAGAAGAAGCAAAGATGATTTTATGGAAAAACAAAATTGAAAAACTTTTAATTGTTGATGAAGAATATCATTTAAAGGGATTAATTACTTCAAAGGATATTGATAATGCTGTCAGTTTTCCTAACGCTTGTAAAGATAAAAATGGTAGATTAAGAGTTGGTGCAGCTGTTGGAGTAGGAACTGACTTACTTGCCAGAACTAAAGCTTTAATTAATGCTAATGTTGATGTATTGGTTTTAGATTCAGCTCATGGTCATAGTGAGAATGTGTTAAAAGCTATAAAAACTATTAAAAATAATTTCCCTAATGTTCCATTAATAGCAGGTAATATTGTAACTGCTGAAGCTGCTAAAATGTTGATAGATGCAGGAGTTGATGCAGTGAAAGTTGGTGTTGGTCCTGGTAGTATATGCACGACACGAGTTATAGCAGGTGTTGGTGTACCACAATTATCAGCAATATTCGAAGTTGCAGAATATGCTAAAAAAGAAGGGAAATGTGTGATAGCAGATGGTGGAATTAAGTATAGCGGTGATATAACTAAAGCATTAGCTGCGGGAGCTGATTGTGTAATGCTAGGTGGATTGTTTGCTGGTTGTAAAGAAAGCCCTGGAGAAGAGATCATTTATCAAGGGAGAAGATTTAAAGTTTATGTTGGAATGGGATCAATTGCAGCAATGAAACGTGGAAGCGCAAGCAGATATTCTCAAACATCAAAAGACGATGTAAAGAAACTTGTACCTGAAGGAATTGAGGGGAGAGTTGATTATAAAGGGGAATTAGCTGATACTGTATATCAGTTATGTGGGGGCTTAAAATCTGGTATGGGTTATTGTGGAGCGAAAAATATTAAGCAACTACAAGCTACAGCACAATTTGTTGAGATTACAAGCGCTGGTTTAGTTGAGAATCATCCTCATGATATAGAAATTACCAAAGAAAGTCCAAATTACACTAAGTAGGTAAAAAAATGAATTTCGATCAAATAATAATATTAGGTTTCACATCAAAAAATAATCAAATAATAACTAGATTAGTAAGAAAATTTGAAGTATTTTGTGAGTTAAAATATGATGATTTTTCTAATGAAGAACTGTTAAAACTCCAAAATTTAAAGGGTATAATTGTGTCTAGATCTTATGAAAGTAAAGATGATTTTAATAAAGAAAGATTAAATGATATAAAAGTTCCAGTTTTAGATATTTACTATGTAGTAGATGAGTTATTTATTACAGGATTAAATTTTAATTATTCTTTTAGTAAAAATCTTGAAGCTGACATCTATGATTTTTTATATAAAATATGCAATATTAAACAAAAATGGAATATGAAAGATTACGCAGATTATCAAATTTCTTTGATTAAAGAAATGGTTAAAGATGAAAAGGTATTATGTGCGCTTTCTGGAGGAGTTGATAGTGGAGTTACTGCAGTTTTATTGAATAGAGCGATTGGTAAAAACTTAACATGCATGTTTGTAGATCATGGGTTACTAAGGAAAAATGAGGTTGAAGAAGTTATTACTACTTTTAAAGATAACTTCAAAATCAATATAATATTAATTGATGCGAAAAAAAGATTTTTAAAGAAATTAAAGGGTGTTACTGAACCTGAAAAGAAAAGAAAAATTATCGGGAATGAGTTTATTTATGTTTTTGAAGAAGAAAGCATATTATTAGATAAATTTAAGTTTCTAGCTCAAGGAACTATTTATCCTGATATTTTAGAATCAGGAACAAAATTACAAGAAGTAGTTAAATCTCACCATAATGTTGGTGGTCTTCCGTTAAAAATGGATTTTAAACTTGTAGAACCATTAAAATTACTTTTTAAAGATGAAGTAAGACAATTAGGTCTACATTTAGGTATATCAGAAGAAATAATTTTTAGACAACCTTTTCCCGGCCCAGGACTTGGAGTCAGAGTGTTAGGAGAAATAACTGAAGAAAAATTAAGAATGGTAAGAGAGAGTGATTTTATTTTAAGAGAAGAAATCAAAACTGCCGGTTTACATAGATCAATTTGGCAATATTTTACATTATTACCAAATGTTATGAGTGTGGGAATGAAAAATGATGCGAGAAGTTATGAAAATTGTATTGTTATTAGAGCTATTAATACTGTTGATGCAATGACTGCTTCATGGGTAAAAATACCATATGAGATTTTAGATAAAATAAGTAAAAGAATAACTAGTGAAGTGGTTGGAGTGAATAGAGTTTTATATGATATTACTTCTAAACCACCTGCAACTATTGAATGGGAATAAACTAATTATAAAATGATTAAGGGTATTGATAAAAATCTATATACTCCAATGATTCGCCAATATCTTGATATTAAAGAAGAATTTATAGATAGTTTAATATTTTTTCGTTTAGGTGATTTTTATGAAATGTTTTTTGATGACGCCAAAATTGCTTCAAAAGAATTAGAAATAGTGTTAACAGGAAGAGATGCAGGAGTTGAAGAACGTGTTCCCATGTGTGGGGTTCCTTATCATAGTATAGATAATTATATTAAAAGATTGATTGAAAAAGGTTATAAAGTAGTTATTGTTGACCAAAAAGATAATATAGGAAATGAAAAATTATTTAATAGGGAAGTTACAAGAGTTTTAACGCCAGGAACTTTTATATCAAACGATGATCAGAAGAGCAATAATGCATTTATTGCATCATTTGAAATATTTTTAAATAGAATATATCTAGTTTATATAGATATTGTTAGTGGATATGGTTATTATAAAAACTTTCTTTTTGATATAGAGAATTTTAAACAAGAAATAAAGCTACTAAATATTAAAGAGTTTGTAATAAAAAGTGAGTTTGAACTTCAAGAGATAAAAAGAGTTTCACAATCAACTAATATAACTTTGAGCATATTGAATAATATAAAAGAAGTCCCAAATTTAGATTATCTATACAATGAGTTAGATAATCATTACAAATCTAGCTATTTAAGGTTGTTAAACTATATTTTAACTACCCAAAAAAAAGAGGTGATACATTTTCAAAAACCTAGTTATGTTTCCGATAGCAAGTATATGAATCTATCATATTCAACTATTAAAGACTTAGAAGTTTGTTCATATTCAAACATCGAAAAGAAAACAACCTTGTATAGCATTTTAAATTATACTAAAACTGCAATGGGAGCTAGATATTTAAAAAGTAATTTATTATGTCCTTCTAAAGATTTAACATTTATAAAACTACGCCAAACTATTGTAAGTAGTATATTTGAAAAAAATTTAGAAAGAGTTGAGTTAGCTAAAGAATTGTACAATATATATGATTTAGAACGATTGATATCAAAGATATCATTTGAAACTTTAACCCCCTTAGATTGTATCCAAATAAAGAAGAGTTTAATACCTTTAGAAAAAGTTGTAAAATTATTAGAAAAACTAAAAATAAATTCTTATTTTCAGTTTACTACAAATTTGGTTGCTATTAATGATTTAATAAATGTTATCGAGAACTCAATAGTTGATGAAGCACCAATATTAATAAAAGAAGGTAATATTTTTAAACCTTCATATAATGTTGAAATTGATGAATATCGTAGTATAAATATAGATAGTAAAGAATATTTATTAAACTTCGAAAAAATAGAAAGAGAAAAAACTGGTATTAAAAATCTAAAAGTTGGATACAATAGAGTTTTTGGATATTATATAGAAGTTAGTGGTTTAAATGTTTCATTAATTAAAGATGAGTATGGTTATATTAGAAAACAAACTCTTAGCAATGCAGAAAGATATATTACAGCAGAGTTAAAAACAAAAGAAGCACTTATTATGTCTGCATTGGAAAAGTGTAATAAGTTAGAATATGATTTGTTTAATGAATTTAGATTGAACTTAAAAAATCAAATAAAACTAATGCAAATTATAGCTAAAGATATATCTGAATTAGACTTGTTATTAAGTTTTGCTTTAGCAGCTAAAGAAAATAAATATGTTTTGCCAGTATTCAATTCTAATAATGAGCTAATTTTAGAAAAATCTCGCCATCCAGTTTTAGAAAAGAATATATCAAACTGTATTAGTAATAATTGTATTTTAGATGATGAAAAGAACATATTACTAATAACTGGACCAAATATGGCTGGCAAATCTACATACATGCGTCAAATTGCTTTAATTGTTATTATGGCTCAAATTGGTTGTTTTGTTTCGGCATCTTTTGCATCACTACCAATATTCGATGCTATCTACACAAGAATAGGAGCTAAAGACGATATTACTGAGGGAGATAGTACTTTTATGGTTGAAATGAAAGATGTTTATCAGGCTTTAAAATCTGCTACTAAGGATAGTTTGTTTATTTTTGATGAGTTGGGGAGAGGAACAGCAACATATGATGGAATGGCTTTAGCACAAGCGATAATTGAATATATATCTAAACATATTAATTGTAAAACACTATTTTCAACTCATTATCATGAGTTAACCATCTTAGATAAAGATATTAAAACTTTAAAAAATGTGCATGTAAAAGCTAATAGTAAAGATAATGATATCATATTTTTATATAAAGTAGTTGATGGACCGAGTAACAGAAGTTATGGTATTAATGTGGCTCGTTTAGCAAAAATACCAATGGAGATTATTTTAAGAAGTGAATTTTTGTTATATAATTTTGAAAAAGTTGCATTAAATGAACACAAGCATTTAAGATTAGAGGAATATCAAGCACCTTTATTCTTTGATTCTACTACATCTAATCAAAAAGAAGTAATAAAGCTTTTAAGTGAATTGAAAATTGACGAATTAAAACCAATTGAAGCATTAAACATATTAAATGAATTGAAAAGGAAAGTGAAAAATGGGGAAAATTAAGTTATTAGACACACAAATTATAAATATGATAGCTGCTGGTGAGATTGTAGAAAATATATCATCAGTCGTAAAAGAATTAATTGAAAACTCAATTGATGCTAATTCTACGAAGATAAAAATTGCTTTAAAAGAATATGGTTTTAAAGAAATTTTAGTATTAGATGATGGTAATGGCATAGAAAGAGATGATATTAGTCTTTCAATAATGCCTCATGCTACTAGTAAGGTAGCAACAAAAGAGGATATTTTTAATATAAAAAGTTTAGGATTTAGAGGAGAAGCGCTAGCTTGTATTGCTGCAGTTTCAACAATAACTATCACAAGTAGTATTAATGGATATAGTGGCTATTTTTGTATGTTTAAAGCAGGAGAAAAAGCAGTTGAAGGAATTACTCCTCTAAATAAAGGAACTATGATTAAAGTATCTAATCTATTTTTTAATACTCCAGCAAGACTTCAAAATATGCAAGATGGACATATAGAGTATGCATATGTGAAAAATATTGTTGCGAAGTTTTCTTTAGCTTATCCAAAAATTGCCTTTGAGTTAAGTATGGATGATAAAAAGGATTTTGAAACTTTTGGTAGTGGAGATATCAAAGAAGTAATTCAAATAAACTATGGCTTAGAAGTTGCTAAGAAAATGTATGAATTGAGTGAACAAAATAGTTATTTTCGTATTGTAGGATTTATTTCATCACCTGAGATCACTAGAGTAAATCGTAATTGTATTAACATTTTTGTTAACAATCGTCTTATATACAATAAAAATATTGTTGAAGAAATAATAACATCATATAATGATTTATTAATGGTTGGTAGATTCCCAATCATTATATTATACATAAACTTAGATCCTAGATTAGTTGATGTAAATGTCCATCCCAATAAGAAAAGTGTTCGATTTTCTGCAGAAGACAATTTGTTAGAATTAATTAAAACTGCAGTAACTCGGTGTTTAGCAATGAATAAAAGATCAACAAGTATTGTAAATAATTTAAGTACAAGCTTATTTGAAGAAGATGAAACTGAGCAAGTTTATCAGAAAGAAGAACTTGATGTAAAGTTCCAAAATGTTAGTTTAATAGAAGAAACTAAAGAAGATTCCAATATTGCTAACTTTAAATTGATTGGTAGATTTTTAGATACATATATATTAGCTTATTTTGAAGACGATTTTTATATGATGGACCAGCATGCTGTTGCTGAAAGAATTAACTATGAAAAAATAGTTAGTAACCTTAATGAAGATCCTATAACTTATGAATTATTGGTTGCTATTAATTTAGAATTTGATACTGTTGATTTAGCTAAGATAAATCAAAAAATTACGACTATCAATGATTTAGGAGTTTTCTTTGATGATTTTGGTCATAATACAATAACAATAAGAAAGATACCTTCTTGGATTAAACAAGGTTATGAAAAAGAATATCTAGAAGAAATAATTTATAAAATAATTAATGAAAATTTTAAAACATATATGGATTTTTGTGTTAGTACTGCAAAAACTATTGCATGTAAAAAATCTATAAAAGCTAGGACTTATGTTAGTGACGAGAGTATTACTTATCTATTTTATGAATTATCGAAATGCAAAGATCCTTATCACTGTCCACATGGAAGACCTTCGATTATTAAATATTCTAAAACTGACATTGAGAAAATGTTTAAACGAATAGTATGAAAGTTATTGTACTAACAGGACCTACTGCAGTAGGTAAAACTTATATTTCTTTAGAAATAGCTAAACATTTTAATTTTGATATAATAAATGCTGATGCATCACAAATGAGAAAACAGTTAAATGTAGGAACTGCTAAAATTGATATAAACAATTGTAATATTAAACATTATTTTGTTGATTTCTTAGAACCACTTGATGAATACAATATAAAAGATTATCAAAATGATGTGAGAAAATATTTCTCTGATGTTGCATTTATGGTTGGTGGTAGTGGTTTATATATTGCAAGCGCAATATATGATTACAAATTTAATTCTGTTGATAATAGTTATTATGAAGAACTCGCAATAAAGTCAAATG
>Ga0123353_10007248_pt1 | contig 14950 bp, 16 predicted proteins | sample TergutLab28metaG_3_FD_92763 | JGI IMG/M metagenome (GOLD analysis project Ga0123353, IMG submission 92763) | Labiotermes labralis P3 segment gut microbial communities from Petit-Saut dam, French Guiana - Lab288 P3 | ecosystem: Host-associated > Arthropoda: Insects > Digestive system > Gut ... | reverse complement strand
GGTGTTTCCTTTTCAAAAGTTTAAAACGGGTAAACACAAAAAACCCCCCACCATTTCTTTGGGTTTTAGAAATCCCCCCCCAAACCCACCTTTCCATAAAAAGGGGGGGGGGGGGGGACGCTGGCGAACTAATTTTATGGACTGATTTGAAACGTGCACGTAAAACCCCAAAACCGGTGTTCTGCTTTCACTAGCACGAACTTCAAATCTTGTAACGACGCTATGACTGGGCAAGAGCAAAGGGACGGAAATACAACCAAATCGACTCCCGTGCAGAATCATAATTTCTTTTCCATAGATTAACCGTTTAAAGTCCACTGGTAACCACATGTACCGCCAGGTTTAACATTGAAACGTTCTGCGTTTTGCCCACAACGTGTAGGCCTATGATACATCGAAAGTACTTCGTTTCCAGTTGAAACAGTGTTCTATGTGAGTCACGAACTGAATCTTTATATGAAATACAGATTAATCTTAGTCTTCAGAGGGTTAAGATTTTCACTCTGTCATCATCCACATACACCAACTAGTGCGCAAAATTTATATAAAATCGCAAATCATCCACATACATATTTCAGTGCTAAATCGCCACCCTCAGGGAGACATTAAAACAAAGGGATATAAAATTAATATATCCAATTTACTTATGTAGTTTTAAAAATAAATAAATGTAGCTACAAATATAAAAAAATATGGATGCTACAGATATTGTGTTGCTGACATATTGTGTTGCTGACATATTCTTGAATACAGTCTCATGATTGTGCCACTGTTTACTTTGTATGTGGATGCATGGAAACATCTGGACCGAAGTTTTCGATCCAAAGGATGAAGGTCCTGTGCTGTGAAAGGGTGTGTCCCGTGTAGAATATTGTGTACTCCCTGAGAACGGCGATTTATTGCTGAAACATATAGGAGAGGTCATATATTTCGATAATTTATGATTTTATATAAATTGCGTGCATTGTTTATTGTATCTGGATGATTATATTCTCTGCGAATGCACTGAACGAATGATATTAAACTTCATTCTGCCGCTTATTATGAAGACGATGCGTGCTCAACTGGTTATAAACTGAACACACAATGAACGGAGAACAGACGCGTACGTCACACTTTTCTTGAAATACTATACTCGTACATTCTCCGTGTAGTCGGTATTGCGACTCGCTACGGGTTGGACGGTCCGGGGATCGAATCCCGGTGGGGGGGCCGAGACTTCCCGCACCAGCCCTGGAACCCACCAAGCTTCCTGTACAATGGGTAAGGGATCTCTTTCCCGGGAATAAAGCAGCTGGATCGTGACGTTGAACACACACCCGCATCTAACGCTGAGGTTAAAGAAAGAGTAGGGCTAAAACAACTCTCCGTCTGGGCCTTCACGGCCTGTTCTAGAGTGAACGCTATCTTTCTGTATATTCTCCGAGAAGGTCAGGGCTTGTTTCTCCGGCTAATTGACAGTGGACAGCTGGCAGGCTATGGAGAGTTGAATGATATATGTTAGATGATCCTAAAAATGATTCTTGAGGATGTTGAAAGAAACCGTGGTCTGTTTTACGAAGTAATTCGTCCGCAGGGTATCAAAAGCTGCTAATTCTCTTGATACCTTTCCGTCCTGACCGGGATTCATAACTGCGGTTTACGAGTATGCCTGTTATATCGCGACGAAAAGAAAGGCAAGGGACGTAACATTATACATCTTCCGTGCAACTGGTAACATACAGTCAAGAATTATACATCGGCGAACACTCGGACCTGAGTATAAACAAATATACTTTATACAGAATTTTCTACTTGTTTGGAAAGAAGATGCTTGGACGCAAATAATTTTTACTCGTACTAATTGAGTTCTGTATATTTTATACATGATTGCCCACTGCATACGAATATATTATAATTTACTTTTGAGGGCACGTTTTACTCTCACCTTGGACAATGTTACGTACTGTAAAATAAACATGACCCTTGTTTGTATTCCCTGATGATGGTTACGTGTATCAGCCGAAACATGTTGGAATAACTTTTATATAGATACACACCAGTGTAATAAGCTGGAGTAAATACTTGTCTGCACACCGACACGGAACCCTTAATCATGTTCACTCATCGTGCCCACAGTACAAACGTATTCGCCTTTTGAGGCTTTTCTGGTAGTTCTCCATTCCTTCACGATTCATTGTAGCAATGTGTTTATTATTCACAGCAGGTTTTCAAGTCTCTTCACTATAATGAAACTTACGACGTCCCATTCCTTGGACTGCGACACTACCGCGATATTAGCTATCGAACATACGAGTTCACGGTATTTAGAAAAGGCTATCAGAGCTCTCAGTCTCTCTCTCTCTGGCTGTCCGAATATTCTGTTGGAACATTAAGAAGGGCGGTCTTTTTGATACCATTCATTTCAAATGAAAGTTGTTGTTGTGTGTGTTTGAGTCTAATGTACATATGAGTGCTACTAGGCACGTGTCTGTTAACACTACGTTATCAACTGGCCACATCCCTTGTACTGAACTTAAATCTGTGTCGTTTGTCGTATATCTACAAGTATACTCTTGCTGTCTGTGTTTAGAACAGTTCCTCTTCCTCCTCCTCAAAAGCTTGCGTTGTCTTAAGAGGAAGATCTGGTGAACAGACCAACATCTATGTTAACAATATATATATATATATATATATATATATATATGCAATATATTTCCTTCATTTATTGAACCCCGTCATCTTGTTTCAGTGATATTACATTTTGTAAGTATGCTACTGAACCAGTGACTGTGATAGTAGTGAAAGACTGTTCACGATGCTAAACTTCATTTATCTCATTTATTGCTGACTAATGTATGTGAAGTGATAATAGTACAGACACACAAAAGACCAAAAAAACCCCTTTCAAAAAATTAATGCACATTCCAAAATATTATATTTGCACAGTGGATTAATTCGTGGCGAAACAGAATGTCGCATCAGAGTTCGAAGGCGCGTTCAAATAATTAGGAAAAGCGACTATTAGCTACGTCATGACCGTCCGTCCGCACGGAAGAGTTCAGCTCCTGCTAGACGGATTTTCATGGAAATTCAAGAAAATTCAAATTTGGTTAAAATCGGACAAAATAACAGAAACTTTACGTGAAGACCTATACACGTACATTTTAGGCTTGTTTGTTTAGTGGCGTTATCATGGTTGCCGTCGATTGTAATTAATAATGATACTAATCTATTACTTATTTCTTCAAGCGATTTACTTGTTTCATAATTGAAAAAAATTAAAACATGTAATAATAATAATAATAATAATTATTATTGATTACGTGTAGGAATTCGTGTATGAAATTTGGTATGTAGATAGAGTATACGTATGTCCTCAAACATTTCACGAAGTATTACATTTAAATCGGCAATTACGAACTGTTTTGAAGGAGCGAAGGTTATATACGCGCGATAAATTTAACAAAATCAACATAGACGTATAAATAATAATTTCTGCAAAGACATATATTGACATAACCTTCTAATGGCAGTAAGTAGGTCATACGTGTCTAATTGTGAACAAAAACATAAGTTGTGGCCCAGTGAATTAACTGGTGCCCATCTCGATGGCCGGGGCGTCTAAAGCTTAGGTCTGCAGCCGCTTGATTGCTGGGATCGCGGGTTCGAATTCTGCTAAGTGTGTGAATGTTCGTCTCTTGTATTTGTATGTTGTGTAGGAAGCGGCCTCTGCGACGAGCTGATCACTAGTTTGGAGTGTATGTGTGTGTGTGTCGAATGACGTGTGATCTAAAAACCTGAAGAATGAGGCGGCCTAGGCCCGACTTCAGCTGTTGCGCCACAGAAAGAACAAGACAGGCAATGCACGTATAACACAACTTGGAGGCACGTTCGTGCAACCATTGTTGCTGTGTAAAAGCAATAAGTATTACACAACTTAGGTGTGTGTATTTGTAGCCTTAGGTATCCAGCATGCAATGCGCATGCGCCATATTGTCCCATGTGGCCTGCCCCGCTCTACAATATTTTTCCATATTTTCTCATAAACGGCATGACTTTCGAAAAAAAACGTTACAGAACATAAACTGTGTGTGGTTTGATTTTCTCTACAACGTTTGTCTGAAATATTTCCAATTCTAAGAAGAAATGAGCCAGATATGATTAAAAAATGTATATTGGTTTTCATGCCCTTTATTCTTGTTCGATTTTAATGAAACTTGAATCTTCTCGACAGATTTTCGAAGAATCTTCAAATATCAAATTTCATGAAAATCCGCCCAATGGGAGCCTAATTGTTACAAGCGGACAGTCAGACATGACGCAGCTAACAGTTGTTTTTACAATTTTGCGACAGCATCTAAAAAGAATTAACTGGTATGATCATCTGAGAAGTGTGCCGGCTGCCAAGATCCGAATGTGCCTCAATATTACGGTATACATACTCTTCTTGTTTAGTTCCTCGTTCACTCATTCTCACATTATGAAGCATTTTGTGTCACAGCGTAAGTACTCGTATAGTGAAACTTTAATGCAGCGTTCATAGTGTACAGCGACATTCTCTTCCAACAATATTGCAGAACATTCTACCCTTTTCATCACTTGATTTCACTTCCTACGTCCGACTGGTGGCAGTGCTGCAGTTGCGCGCCACACCTGGCGCCTGTCATCGCCATTCTTAATATCGAATTATTCCTTTAACTACCTGCAAAAGTGGTTATCAAAAGGGGTGCACAAATTTTCCAAAAATCTAGGAGCCACCTCACAATTCTAGACGCCACAAGTGTAACATGAAACACGTTACATACGGAGGACCCACAGGTATTAGGCACCTCCATACGAAATTTATTTGCCATTACTACCTGGCGCCCGGGGTTGGTGTGTTATTAAGACTTTTTTCGAAACTTGCTCAGGGCATGGATGCACGCGTACATGTTGTGCGTGTGTGTGTGTGCGCGCGCGCGCGTGTGTGTGTGTGTGTTATGGGCTTGTGTAGGCCTTGCAACAGCCCTCTAATCCATCTGAGGGCCTATCTGAAGGACTCAAGAGTTTCTCGAATTAATTCTGAATCGGTACAGGCTAAACGTCCATGGTAACTGAAGAAGATCCAGTCGCGTTCCGTGGGACAGGTATACAAATTATTAAAAGTACAAGCCCCTCTTGGTGTAATATTTTTACTATGCAAACAGGCGCCCCTAATTCTTTTCTCTATGTGACTTCTTGTGTCGACAGCAGTGAAGTGCATATACGAACAGGAAGCGTCCTGACATGTCTAAATATTAATAAAATTGCAGTGTAAAATTTAATTCCATCGTGCAATACACAAGCAGACTGCGTTTTCGAACGTTTAGGTTTTTTTTTTAATTTGAAGTTGAAATAATATCACACAAAACCGTTTCGTATCCTACTGCCTTCAAAAGCTTAAAGGCAATAAATAATAACGGGCAGTGACTCTTTTACACGCAAAATTCTTCATTTTACATAACAACTTTAGCAGGCGGTTACATTAAAAAAAAAAACATGAACGTGGAATTGAATGGAATTGCACGTGACTATTACAGGTGTCCAGTGTTAGGTATGCACCATGGCAGGTTCACTGCATGTAGCTGTCTTAACTAGCCATCTCAATTTTAAACATTAGGGTAAGAACGTGCGACGTTCGGACATTCTGTATTTATCATCTTTTCGTCGCTGTAGGCGTATCTGCTAGCATAACAAAATAAATTGGCTATTTCGAAATAGGCAATGCAGTGGTACTGCGTATATTATTCCAGACCAGTGCCTAAATTTGGACTGTTCATTCTTTCGTCCGAATATATTGCATGAAACTGATATCCATTTGGTGCACTCGAATATTTTCACGCAAGAATTTGAATGACCCTCTGGAACTTGCGAAGAAATGAAATTTTATTAGGCGGATTAGTTTCTGACTTTAACTTTGCACGTAACGCTATAAATGAAATTTGTTAAACTCGCAACCAAAATAACCACATGTTATGAAAGATAGCGACCTTAAAGTGTTTGAACTCGCTGTTGGCTTCTTGTCTTTCAGAAGCCACGAGTGAGTGGGTGGGAAGAACTGACTAACGTCAGCAATATGGAGGCACAGCACCCACATCTGCCCACCACCTACTAGGGTTGAACAAACTCGACACTATTCTTTAACGCCTTCCCACCGTGTTTGTTAACACATTGCAATAAATTCTACCATCACAGACATGGCGGTCTGTTGTCTGAATGCGGGAAGTTCTTCAAAGAAGCTTACAACACTGATACTTGTGTACCGGCGGCACAAATTGTAATTAGCAGGTTGGACTCCTATGCTTTCTAGTAGCTAAGAAGATATGCCTTTTGGATAAGTCACCCACATCCCTTACTCGTTCACAAAAAATCTGAACCAAGTAACAATCAGTCTCATTAAATGTTTTACAATGCTGCATGTCTGTCGTATGGGCTGTAGGGATGACATTTTTCAAACACTCGAAGTGCGATGTAGGAGGCGAACTCGTAATATAGCAAATAACACAGTACGCCAAGCAATGACATATTCTTGAAGGTGTCAGAACATTTGGTGGCACAGTTACTTGCATCACTACCGCCTTGTCATTTCAAACCATAGCGAGATGCTTTCTGAAGCGGCACCCCAAAACACACTGCCTGTTTCACTGACATTTATCGCTACTTGACATCTCGTCCTTGGGACAGGGAGAAGGTGGAAGATATGTAAAATTCAGTTTCGGCATGGTTCCATTCAGTGCTCTTTTTAGAGCGATGATTCAGAGTGAAATGGAAATGTCCGTCGCCATTTGCCGGTTGTACTGTATTACTTTGTAAAAATTAACAGAAGATGAGAACTCACCTGAAGTGTCTATACTGGATATTTGCCCCATATTCCAATTGATATTAATGCAGTTCACAACTTTCGGTTGTTGCGATTGACAACGGAAGGCTTTGTCAGTTATTTGGCTTTGTCAGTTCAAACCAGTACTTTGATTTTTCTCCAGCCGCTGTTTGAGTGATTCTGAAGCTAAGATGTTCACTTCTTGCTCGTGGTTTATAAAGAAACGATGACCGAGATGAGCTCGGAGCACTGTAGACCGGCAAGGGTAATGTTCGCTATCCTTAATTATAGTTATTGGTGGCTTATACATTAAATTAATTGATTCGAGTCACAGATTTTAAACGTACTAACTTGTTTTGTTACGTTCGTTCGAAAATATTTACTTTTGTAGTAACTGTATTACGTATATTATGGTCCTATAATGTCTTACGTATGAAGAGAAAGACAAATTTATAGTGTATATTGTCCAGCGCCCATGTTCCACTTCAATAACATTGCAGCAATAAGGAACCACCTTACGAAGCGAGAGTCTGACGTGAGAATTCTTCCTCTGCAGTTAGTTCGATAACAAATTCTCGACGTCTTGTAATGTCATAATTGGCGAAAGGAGTGTGGCTTGGATGTTGCATGCGAGTCGCCTTGAGATGAAGGTGGAGTTAAACAGACATGAGCGTGTGGGTGGATATGATGCAGGTGCCTCCGACAGACAACTGGGACCCTTGTTTATTGTATCCACCAACGCCTCTAGCACTGAAACGCACGGCAGATGAATACGGACCTGTCTTGTTCATTACTGCAGATTTAGGAAGTTATGTGCGAAGCGTACCGGTAGTGTGAAGAACTTTGCTTTCCAACGCCCCTCCCCCACACATGGTTGCATTTTGTATATCCATAGTGTGTTAGCTGTGTTACCGATATTTTTAAATTACGTAGCTACAAGCAGTTGTCGAGAATAATCGTATATCAAATTCTACTGCAGCAGGAAGATTATAACACAATACAACTGAAGCTCCAGCAAAGCAAATACATCTGTATTCCTCTCTCTCTCTCTCTCTTTTGGGCGCTTTCGTAAAACTGAGAAAAGCGACTATTAGCTTCGTGATGTCTGTCTGTCCGTCCGTCCGCATGGAACTCCTCGGCTCCCACTCGATGGATTTTCATGAAATTCAATATCCGAGGATTTTTTTCGAATGTATGTCGAGAAAATTCAAGCTTCATTAAAATCTGATAAGAATGACGGATGCACTACAGGACGACCTACGCATATGTACGATATCTCGCTGAATTCTTCTTAGAATGAGAAATGTTTCAGACAAGACAGCAGAGAGGCTTGAACGTTGGGAAGGAAGTGACATCACAGCCACGTGATGTAAACAAACATGGCGGTGGGGTCAATGACCTCTGGACCGGAAGTGACGTCACATATAAACAAAGATGGCAGACGACCTTGCCTCTCGTGGTCACGTGTGTAAACAAACATGGCGGATGACCTAATTATCCCAGACATTATGGCGCCTAACCTAACGTTAACCTCTGATATGTAAAAAAATGACATAGTATGTAAACAAAGATGGCGGACGACCTTGCCCAAGGCGCTCACGTGATGTAAGCAAATATGGCGGGTGGCCTACTTATCCCAGACAGTATGGCGCCTAACGTAACTTTATCCTCTGATATGTAAACAAATGACGTAGTACGTAAAAAAATATAGCGGATGACCTAATTTCGGCAGACAGTATGGCGCCTAACCTAACTTTAACATCTGATATGTAAACAAATGACACAGTATAAAAACAAATATGGCGGGTGACATAATTATTCCAGACAGTCTGGCGCCGGCTATTATTTTGAATGAGCGCTAACCCAAGTTTCAAGTCCGCCGTTTTAAAATTTGTTCTAACCTAACTTTAAATTTCGCTATTTTCCAAAATGGCTACCAGCTCGGTACTTTTAAAATTTGTGGTAACTAACTTGAAGTTTGAATTGGCGATTTCCGCCATTTTGAATATGACTACCAACACGCTAGTGTTAAATTAAACCTAACTTTAAAGTTCACCATTTTACAATATGGCGACCAGTGCGCTAACTTTAAATTAAACTTTATATGAATTTGTGTTTCTCAAAAGAGTTGGCTGAAGCGGTAAGATTCCGGACTCATAATTGAAAGATTGTAGGTTCGAATCCTGCTGTTTCAACCAAATCTTTTTTTAAAGGATAATATACCAGGTATAAGGAAAATAAATACACAATTTTTTCAATTTACAAAACAAATACATTGTATGATTTTTTATTATTTCAATGACATAAATTTACACAATGTAGGTTATTATAAATACAGTTTTATTATTAAATTATCCAAACTTATAAGCACTTAGTCATCATCAGAAAGAGACGTGTTTTTATGCTTTAGTTCATTCCGCAATGTATTGAAATCAATGGCATTTGTGTCTGGAGGTGTACAAAAGAATTTGGATTCAAAAAACTTATTGCGTCACTCTGTATTTTCTTCTTGGAGTCTGCCGTATTTGATCACTTCGCTGTCTATGCAAGCACTTGCCAAGTCCAGCAGCTGTGACCAATTTTTTTACTTAAATGCACTTGAGTGTTCTCACTCGTGATGCGGATATACCGTCCACAGTACACTGACAGGGTATGATGTGGGTCACCAAGCTCGTGCACTTCATTCTTAGGCATGTCACTTTTGAATGTCACCAGAATAAACCGCTGCATCTCGTTTAAAACTGCGTGACCAGAAGGAGTTCCAATCTCCACTTCCGGTTAGAGGTTATCATCGCTGAGGTAGATGGATACGTACTTTGTTTGTTGCTCGTTGAGGCAGTAGGTAAGTCGAAGTAACCCCCACATAGTCATCTGGAATACATTAATGAAATACCGGCTGAGGAGGGCACTTTGTATACTGCAGAGTAGGAATGTGAAAGTTGAGCCACTGTGCTAATGAATAGGCCGTCCGAAATGCACAAACATGTTTAGACTTGTTGTGACACGCAAACGTGCAGCTGATGACTGGCAGACTTATGTCGGTAAGTGGAGGGCATCCTAGCTGAGTGATATCAATAACGGTACGCTGAATACGTTCGCTGATAAATTGTGTTTTCTGGGGCCCGAAGCAATAGATTGCAACAGCGGATGATGCCTCCCGATGTACCACAGTCTCCAGCTCTGAATATAGTACATCACCATCATTCGAATTACACCCGTGGTCAATAGCATCATTTATTCGGGCGTTAAAAATTGGCAATTCCTCCCTACCGTACGGCCACTTAAAGACATACGACGAGACCCTGTTACTCTGGATGTCGACAGCCGCCAACTCCTTGACCACGATATCACCATCTCGCCCCTCAAAGTATGTGAAATCAATCACTAAGAGAGACATTGTCGACTGATAGAATATGAGTGTACGTACCTTATTTATATTTGAGGTTTGCACGACTGTTGCTCCTCCAACCGGCCGCAATCGGGATATAATGCAAACTGAGCGCGGAACATACGCACTGCCCTTTTATCGTTGCAGGTGTAGCGAGCAGGAATAAACATGTTGACGAATGATGTCATGGACAGTCCTCTGGCTCTGTGGAGTGCGTACAAGCAGCAGTAATGTGCACAGACATTCGAAGTTCAACACTGTAGTCTGTGACGACTATATGTCCAAGAAATTGAGTGGCGCTGCAGGTATGCCATGATTTCAACTTTGAATGGTGGTAGTCCGTACGAATCAAAATATTTGGCGTACCCAGATTCGGAGAAACAGACAGCTACCTAATGCGAACCGGGCATGAAATGCTTATCAAGGTTAATGACAACTATCGAAGGCTTTATAAGTGTGGATGGTAAAAGATCTAATGGATACACTCCTTGAAAATAGTTTACATGTTTAGTTAAAACTTTATGAATTTGAACGGTATTAATTCTACTGTAACGTTCCTAGAGGTGTCAATTTCGATGTGTCCTGGGAATTCAACATACGAAATGCATTTCACAGGTTCAGGGAGCAGTTTTTTTAAAGCGCGCCTCTATACGTACATTTCCTTGGCGAGGTAAACTTATATGCTCTTCGTGAGCCTCCATATCAGGTGTCAGGTCAAAACCTAATATGTAGAAACCCTTTTGAACATTTCCAGTGTAATCATGTGAGCACGGTCCTCGTGGTGAATACCCGTACTTGAAAATAGTGCTTCGTAAGCCCTGGTAGCACCAAAGGGTGAACAAAAATCCACTGTGAGCGGTTCGGAAGGGTTCTGAACTCCGTTTACTAACAACACAAGATTTGTTATTTTATAATGATGAAAGTGAAATGAATTCTTACTGGCAGAAGCAACGAATGCGGTGTTTTTAACGAATGCTATGAGAATTCTTTCGGGAAATTGTCCAAGGAATGCATTATCGATAGAGACTTGCTGTGCCCCAGAACGCGCTATAAACGTTTTAATCTGAGTATGTGTAACAGGGTAATGTGCTTTGCGCTTCATGGCTAAAACATTAGCGTGAGCTAGTAGAAGAGTAGGGTTCAATTCGACTTGAGTGATACAAAGAGTAGCGTCCATAATCTTGATACGCACTTCGTCGTCTGAAGGGGCTAAAAGATAAAACGATTCTGGTGCAGTGTAAGTTTAATGTTCATGTCAACACAGTTAATTTACATTTTATCTGAATTGAACAAGACAGCATGCAGCCTCCCATATAGTTCAATAGCGTTACCATTGCTGAGGCAATGTAACCGTCTGACGTAACCACTGTTGTCTTTGAGTTCTCCAGGCGAATCAGGGTACCAAACCTGCAGACTAGATGCGTGCCAGACGCGTCAGAACCGTTGTCAAAAGCATTTCGAAGTACGCCTTGTAATGATAGTTTATCTCGTTAAGAGTAACTGGTTTACCGCTTAGCGAGATACTGAGAGAACTAAACATTGAATGTAACAACTTGTTAACACAAGCCACTGTGTTTGGCACAGCACCTTCTATATCCGATGCATCAGTTTTGGATAGTTTGACGAGTATGAGCAGAAGCACAGAATTTAAATCTACGTAGTAATCGATATGGTCCGAGCAATGAAATTCCAACAGGGCAGGGTTGTCTGCGGGCGTAATAGGTTTGTATGTAATGGTGTGACAATTTACGACAGGTTTGAATACTGCGTTTGAGGAAGATATCAAGTTAAAATTGTCTTTTGGGGATAGGTTCACTGTCGAAGAAAGGCAATTAGCAGGGTTCATAATTATTTCTGCTAAATCGTCAATGCCATTATATACACGACAAGGAAAGTAAGATACCAGACTTTCGTTAACCATGATGGAATTTTCCCCGTGACATGAATTAAACAACGCTTCACTTTGTCTCTGATATTTGTTTATGTATTTGCTAAATATACAGACAAAGTTTTGGTTTATAGAAGGTTCGTAAAATTGAGGTATATTTGTGAGAAGATGAAACATAGATTCCTAGTGTTTTACAGGAAATATGATTTCCTCAGAATCTAAACGAAGTGTATTGTGCAAAGACCACTTTTTGTATCGTTTAGGGTAAGATATCTCGACTAGTCCAGCATCCCATCTATCACGTTCCAACTCGAGTGGAGTAGCCAGTTTGGATCTAAAGTCGGCAATTGTGTTGACCCCGAAATAATAACCTAACTGTTTGACGGCAATGTTACGTAAAAGTGATACATTATATTTTCTTGATTGGGGTCACGTTAACCCAAGAATTAAACGTCCCGTCGTATCCTCTCCACTTGACAAGCTGTTCTTTAATATCATTATTGTTACGTGCGCGCACTATTTTATATATTTGGAACTCGTTTTGGGGCAATACAGTAACTTTTACAAGCTTGTAATTTTAAAACTGACCTTTGATAGTTCGATCCTGCAAGTCTGAGAGTTCATAAACAGGTCGGGGCACGCGCTGAATAAACTTAACAACACGAAATATTTCTGTTGAAAATGTTTGTTTATATCCCTTGGCAAACCTCACATTTTCTTTCGTTATCCTCACAAGATCTCCCACTTTAAATTTAACAACATTTTGAGGAATTTTAGCCCTCAGGCTGTTCACCTTTCGCCACAATGAGTAAATGTTGGATGGCCTGACTTTGCTTGGTGGCATTGCTATTGCGGAATGCACAGAGCTGTTGTAAGCTATTAAAAGTTTATTTATAACGTCCAAGTAGCGATACGTGTTATACTTGGTGAAATATTTATACATCCTGGTCTTTAAAGTTCTGTGAAATCGCTCCAAAATGGTGCCCTTTATGTCGGGGTTGTGAGTCATACGAAAAGTACGCCCTGATGTTTCAAGTACTGCTGGACAGTTGCATTAAGAAATTCAGTACCGTTGTCCGATTGTATCGTAATTGGTTTTCTATTTTGAAATAAAAATTTTAAAGCTGCTGTGATTGAGGTAGCAGTTTTGTCCTTTAGAGGTACGCTCCAGGCGTATCGCTAAAATATGTCCATTACGTTTAAAAGGTATTTGTACTTATCGTTGTATTTCGAGAGGGGACTTAAATCTGCGAGGTCCATTTCCCAGACTGCATCAATATTTGTTACCGTATATGGGTTTCTAGGGAACCTCTTCCTTACAGATTTACGTAAAGTGTACGTGTCCTGACCCGACAACGTTACCCAGAAACATTATTATTGTACCGATCCCCAAGGCACTTCATTTTTGTCGGTAAACTGTTGCGAAATAAGCTACGTATATTTAAGACCCTTGTTGGCTTTGATCTTACCTGTGGGATCATAATTAACTCTATGCGCGTTAGACTGCAAGAGTATTTGTTTATATGCTTGTCTATCCAGAATAGTGACAGCGTTTTTTTTATCAGGTTTGCACTTTGTCAACAATTTCCACAGACCCTGAGTTGCCATGTACTTTCTGCCATTTACAAATACGTGTTTATCGTTATATTTAAACCTCGAACGCCCTATTTTAAAACAACCGTCAGCATAATCTTGATACACGCGAAACGTAGGGTCGTGCGACACTTTACGTCTCAAAACGTTTTGAATATACTCTGAATGCATAGGTGAAGCATCGGTTTCTGATTCAGAGTCCCTTTTAAACAGAGGCACTGAACCGATTATACGTTTCCGTTTGGGTTTTGTTTTAGAACTCGATTTGGTACTACCAGTTTCTGTAATGGGAATAGGGATGGGTTATCGTTTTTTTTTTAAGTTTTCAAGTATGGGTCTTGATAGAGGCGAACTTGGGCCCATTTGTTATAACTGTGGTCTTTACTTTGAAGTATCTTTTTAGTCGGTGGCGGTGGTGGTGGCGTTTGACAACGGCTTTCCCACAATTCCGGAGGAACTAAAATCATACGTTGCAACGCCATTTGTTAATTGTTATTAATTAATGTTCCTATTACACTCGACAAAATATTTGTGAGCAGTGGAACTATAAACCCACGTTTTTTAATTAAAAGTTTGTGTTTAGTTTTGAAACTAATCTTTGGATCAATCAACGCACGTAAACTCAATTTACTGTTTCACTTTTTCCCTCTTTCGATAATTTATGATTTCCATTTAGCGTATTTATTGCACAGTCGACAATAGCTTTTATCAAGTCGTCGCCGGCAGAAGGAAGTAACGCACGTCTGGCTTGGGGTTTAGTACGTGAAGGGAGTGTAGCTGCGAGTTCAACCGGTTTATTTCCTCGAAAATGTGCAATCACTTCGGTAGTTTCCTCGGGAAACATTTTTGTTCTAAATCTCAAAATATCGTTAATCGGTTGTGTCAAGTCTAAGAATAAATACGTATGCGGATCTTTACACACGTCTAAGTACGTCTCGTGAAATCTTGTAGACTTGTCGGGCCAAGTGCACAATTTGAGCCTCGTCTCGAGGATTCTTAAATACAACTAAATAATTGCTATTTAAGGAGATATCAGGCGACGACTGACCTTGGGGAAACACGTTTTGTGTAATTAGTACCAGACTAATATTACGATTACGCGATCCTTTGGCAATTAATTGGCTCACTTTTGTAGAATGGGCAGAGTCCATCCTTTAACAAACGATACCCTTTTCAAATGATGCGGGGCGTTGTTTTCACTATGACACCACACAATATTTTGAAACAAAATGTAACAAAGTTGCTCCCTGTACTCCAACAG
>Ga0123353_10007246_pt1 | contig 14950 bp, 11 predicted proteins | sample TergutLab28metaG_3_FD_92763 | JGI IMG/M metagenome (GOLD analysis project Ga0123353, IMG submission 92763) | Labiotermes labralis P3 segment gut microbial communities from Petit-Saut dam, French Guiana - Lab288 P3 | ecosystem: Host-associated > Arthropoda: Insects > Digestive system > Gut ... | reverse complement strand
GATACCTGCCCGGATATTAAACACCTCATCGATAGCCCTTGCGACCGCAACAGCCGCTGCAGAAGTTATAAGCGATGTCTCTCCTGATTTTGGGCCCGGCCTCAGGAGCAGGCTGAAATAAGCGCCGCAACCCGCCGGAGAATGGAACCCCCTGCCGAGCCTGCCTTTTCCGGCTGTCTGCTCCTCCGCCGCGATAACATAACCTTCCGGTACGCCTATCGCGGCAAGCTCGCGCAACACAGTGTTCGTTGACGTCACCCTTTTTCTAGTCTCTATAGTAAACACACCTGGGGACTTCAAGCGCCTTAGGATTTCTTCATTTGAAAAGACGTCGCCGCTGCCGACGAGCCGGTATCCTCTGTTTGTCACAGCCGCTATCTCATATCCTTCGGCGCGCAATGACTCCACTGCTTTCCAAATCGCGCTTCTACTGACCGACAACAACTCCGCCAGCTCATTGCCCGAAACATCGGCCTGCCCTGCCTGTTCCAACAAACTGAGCAATCTGTACTTCAAGCTCACTTTAACCCACACCTCTGTTAGTATTCATCCCCGCTTCGGTTTTTTCTCATCAGCTCTGTGTTCCACTGGAAGACTACCACAGCGCGAAACCATTGTCAACCACGATTGACCTCTCCGGTTGACAATCCTTTCAATATTTACTCTTCCAATTTGATGTTAAGTGAGATATAATTGAGCGAAGAGAGAGTCGCGACCGAGTTTACATTGTCAAAAGTCTGAAGCTAATGATGCGGAGGTCAAAACATGTCCGAAAGAAAACCTGTATATAAGCGGGTGCTATTGAAAGTCAGCGGTGAAGTACTTGCCGGCGAACAAAGGACAGGACTCGACTTTACAGTCATAAGACGGGTTTGTGAAGCAATTAAAACATGCGTCGACCTCGGCGTCGAAATAGGACTCGTCGTAGGCGGCGGCAACTTCTGGCGCGGCGTAAAAGACGGCGAAGGCAAAGTCGAACGCACACGAGCCGACCACATGGGCATGATGGCAACGGTTATGAACTGCCTCGCTCTGGCTGACATGCTCGAACAGATGGACGTGGAAGTCCGCGTACAAACTGCGCTTACAATATCTGCGGTCGCCGAGCCATACATCAGGCTCAAAGCGGACATGCACCTGCGCAAAGGCCGCGTCGTGATATTCGGCTGCGGAACCGGCCACCCCTACTTTTCCACCGATACAGCCGCAGTACTCAGAGCCGCCGAAATCGGGGCGGACGTTATACTGCTTGCAAAAAATGTGGACGGCGTGTACACCGCAGACCCGAAAGTTGATCCCACCGCAAAAAAACTTGATAAAATATCATACGACGACATGCTCACCCAGCGGCTCACTGTTATGGACTCGACCGCGACGTCGCTGTCGATGGAAAACAGCATTCCGGTCCTGCTGTTTGCGCTGCATGACCCGGACAACATCGTAAAGGCAGTTACCGGCGAGAATATCGGAACCAGAGTCGGGTGACCTGTCAAATACTTAATGCTTAATGCTTAATGCTTAATGCTTAATGCTTAATGCAGAATAACTAATCTCACTTATCAAATCGGGAGTCTGATACTATTTGGAGGTGTCTATATGTACGACGAGTATGAAAGCAGGATGAAAAAGACGGTGGAGGTGCTCCAAAGCCAATACTCCGCTATCCGGGCGGGTCGGGCAAATCCGTCTGTTCTTGACCAGATAAAGGTCGAATATTACGGTACGCCGACTCCTATCAATCAAATCGCGTCGGTTTCCTCGCCGGATCCAAGAACGCTCATGATCCAGCCGTGGGACGCATCGAGCCTGAAGCTCATTGAAAAAGCTTTAATGACGTCCGAACTCGGCATCAACCCGGCAAATGACGGTCGGTTCCTCCGCCTGGTTTTCCCACAGCCGACAGAGGAGCGCCGCAAGGAGCTTATCAAGCAGGTAAACAAATTTGCCGAGGACTCAAAGGTCGCAATCAGGAATATAAGGCGCGACGCTGTCGAGACGTTTAAGGCTCAGAAGAAAAAAGGCGAGATCACTGAAGATGATTTGACCGAGACCGAAAAGGATCTCCAAAAACTGACAGATAACTACATCAAGGAAATTGATAAGGTCGCCCAAAAGAAAGAAGCGGAGATCAAGGAAATATAAACTCAACGAGGCTTTTATCTGATGTTCCAACTCAGAAAAAAACAATTACAGGCGTGGGAGCCGGACAGGCTCCCCCGCCATGTTGCCATCATAATGGACGGCAATGGCCGCTGGGCTGCGAAACGGGGCTTGCCGCGCAGCGCGGGACACGCCGCCGGAGCCGAGACATTCCGCAAAATCGCCACATACTGCAAAAACATCGGCATGCAGTACCTTACAACGTACGCGTTTTCCACTGAAAACTGGACGCGCCCTGCCGACGAGATCGGCACGATAATGGAGCTTCTGGATAAGTACCTGCGCGAGGCTCTTGGAAAAATGGAGCGCGACAGGGTAAAAATGAAGTTTTTTGGCGACGTCAGTATCCTGTCCCCCGAAATACGCAAACTCATAGACGAGACGGTTGAACTGTCGCAGAAGTTCGAAGGCGTTCAGGTCAATATCTGCGTAAACTACGGGGGCCGGGACGAGATCCTGCGTGCTGCGATGGCCTATGCAGATGATGTAGCCACCGGAAAAGTCTCCGGTCAAAATCAGTTGACAGATGAGTCATTTTCAAAATACCTGTACTCAAACGGTATACCCGACCCCGACCTCATAATCAGACCCAGCGGAGAAATGCGGCTGTCAAACTTTCTCCTGTGGCAGTCCGCTTATTCCGAATTATATTTCACCGATGTTTTATGGCCTGATTTCAATGAAAAAGAACTCGACCGGGCGATTTTATCATTTCAAAATAGAGACAGGCGTTACGGAGGGATCAGCAAATGATCAACAGGATCATAGTAGCAGTAATATGTATACCGATCCTCTTTATCGTGCTGTTTTTCCTGCCGCCGTATGTTTTTGCAGGAGTCGTCGCGCTTATCTGTGCGATTTCGGCTTATGAACTGCTCCATTCTATAGGAACCGGAAGGAATGAAAGGCTTAACATATACGCCGTCTTTGCAGCCGCTCTGATTCCGGTGGGCGCATATTTTGAAATTACGGAGTACGTTTTTCTCGCCGTCATTCTGATCCTTATGGTTTTAACTTTCATCGAAGCTCTCACTGTGTTCCGGAGAAAAAAGCCGATCACTTTTGCTCAAATCCTGGTCACGCTGTTTGGCGGCGCTGTCATACCGCTGATGCTGTCTACGCTTGTCAATATGAGAAACATGCCGGAGGGCCGCCTGATCGTGCTGCTGCCTGTTATCAGCGCATTCATAACAGACGCGGGGGCATACTTCGCCGGCGTACTGTTCGGTAAACGTAAAGCGTTCCCGCTCATCAGCCCGAATAAAACCGTTGAAGGTTACATCGGCGGCATGTTGATAGGCACTTTATCCGTAATCGTTTATGGCATAGTCCTGGTTTTTGCCACACAGCACTATATCCACTTCTGGGCGCTTATTCTGTACGGTATCGTCGGAGCCGCTTTCACTCAACTGGGCGATTTGGCTTTCTCGATGGTCAAGCGCGAATACGACTTCAAGGATTATGGCCGCCTTTTACCTGGCCACGGCGGAATCCTGGACAGGTTCGACAGCATGGTATTTGCGGCCCCGGTCATGTATTTACTTATGATATTGATCCCCGCTATCGTACCGTGGGGGTAAATTTTAATGCTTAATGCTTAATGCTTAATGCTTAATGCTTAATTCATTGTTCATCATTCATTGTTACGGAGTACGTTGGTGCTATGACAGATATTACTCGCGGGATCTCGCTGCTGGGTTCGACAGGATCGATAGGCCGGCAGACTCTCGAAACAGCGGAGTTGCTGGGTCTCCGCGTCCTGGCGCTGTGCGCCGATACGAATGTTGAGCTGCTGGAGCAACAGACGCGGAAGTTCCGCCCCCTTATAGTTGCCGTCAATAACGAAAGCGCCTGCCGCGATTTCAAAAGCCGCGTCCGCGACTTGGACGTCCGCGTGACCGGCGGCGCCGAAGGGCTTGTCGAAGCGGCATGCGTTCCCGGAGCCGGCACGGTCGTAACGGCTGTCGTAGGAACTGCGGGATTGCTTCCGACTTTGGCAGCCGCCAGGTCTGGCCGTCGTATAGCCCTTGCCAATAAAGAAACTCTGGTGTGCGCGGGACAAATCGTAATGGCTGAGGCGCGCGCCAATAACGCCGAAATCATCCCTGTTGATTCCGAGCATTCAGCGCTGTTCCAATGCCTGCGCGACGAACCCGTAGACAGTGTAAAAAACCTCATTCTGACCGCTTCCGGCGGACCGTTTCGCGGTAAAAGCAGGTCGGAACTCACGGCTGTGACTCCGGAAATGGCGCTCAAACATCCTAATTGGAGCATGGGTCGAAAAATTACCATTGATTCTGCTACAATGATGAACAAAGGTCTTGAAGTCATCGAAGCGACCCATTTATTCCAGGTACCGCCTGAAAAGATAAAAGTCGTCGTCCACCCGGAGAGCATCGTACATTCGATGGTAGAGTTCACGGACAATTCCGTTATAGCGCAGCTTTCCCGCCCTGATATGCGCCTGCCGATACAATACGCGCTGACCTGGCCGGCACGTGTGTCGTCGCTCGTAGATGAGCTTGATATCACCAGGCTGTCGGCTCTGACGTTTTATGATCCGGATATGGATGCTTTCCCCTGCCTGCCCCTGGCGATCAGTACAGCGGGGATATGCGGCACAACATGCGCTGTCCTCAACGCGGCAAACGAAGCCGCAGTGCAGTTATTCTTGCAAGGAGAACTGAGCTTCTATGGCATATATGACTTAATAAGCGATGCTCTGCAGCATTTTGAGAATATTCCGGACCCGTCGCTCGAAGACATAATCGCAGCAGATGAAGCGGCAAGACGTTTCGCCTTCGATAGCGTAAGGTGTAGGGTATAGGGTGTAGGGTTTAGGGTATAGGGTATAGGGTGTAGGGGCGGATGGCAATCCGCCCGCGAGTGAAGAATGTTGAACGCAGCTGCGAAATAGAAAGGCATTGTTTCCATGTATATTGTTCTGGCAATAATCGCGTTTAGCATACTTATAGCGATACACGAGATCGGGCATTTCGTAGCTGCGAAGCTGCTTAAAGTCCGTGTCAACGAGTTTGCGATAGGTATGGGCCCCAAACTGTTGAAAAAACAAGGCAAGGAGACACTCTATTCCGTGCGCGCGCTGCCTTTCGGCGGATTTTGCGCTATGGAAGGCCAGGACGAAGACTCGCCCGATCCACGCGCTTTCACATCGCAGAAACGCTGGCGGCGCGTCATTATCCTGTTTGCCGGCAGCGCCGCAAACATCATCGCGGCATTCATAATGCTTGTCATTTTGTCGTCCGGCGTAACCGATCTCAACGGTACGTTAATCACAGAACTCGTCGAAGGCTTCCCGGGCAAAGGCGAACAAGGTCTCATGGTCGGGGATACCATTCATTCTATTAACGGCGAGAGGTTATATTACTCCGAAGATTTTCTTATGTTCATGGGTATCGTGGAAGGCAGGGGCGACAAAAACGTCGATCTCGTCATCAGGCGCGACGATGAAAAAATCACGCTAAAAAACTTCCCTCTTGAGCGGCGCGACTATGTGGAAAACGGGGTAACGCGCTTCCGTTTCGGACTGACATTCGCACCGATCGAGCCTACCGCATTTGAACAGTTCAAATACGCAATTTACAGGACGTATAATTTCGTGCGACTCATACGGGTCAGCATCGCGCAGCTCATCAGCGGGGCTGCGGGCATACGCGACCTCTCCGGCCCTATCGGCATTGTAGACGCTATGAGTTCTATAGGGCGCGATTCGCCGACTATCATCGCCGCGCTGGGCAATATCGCGTTTTTCACTGCGTTTATCGGAGTCAATCTGGCGGTGATGAACATGCTGCCTATACCGGCCCTCGACGGAGGCAGGATCCTGCTTGTCGTTATATCCTGGGTCATCGAAAAAATCATCCGGCGGCGTCTGGACCCCAAGTATGAGGGATATATACACGCCGGGGCGATGGTGCTGCTGTTCGGGCTTATGATCTTTATTCTGGCAAACGACGTGGTGAAGCTGGTTTATGGGTAGCAGAAAAAGTATTATGGTCGGTGATCTGATGATAGGCGGCGGCGCGCCGGTCACTGTCCAGTCGATGACTACGACAAAAACATCGGATATCCTCGGAACAGCCGCTCAGATAAACGCGCTCGACTCGCTCGGCTGCGATATAATCCGCGTGGCTGTGCCGGATATTGAAAGCGCGGATGCTATCGGAGAGATCAAAAAAATCATATCTGTGCCTCTGGTCGCCGATATCCATTTTGACCACAGGCTCGCGCTTCGCGCTGTCGAAGCGGGCGCGGACAAGATCAGGATAAACCCCGGAAATATAGGCAGCAGGGACAATGTGCGCGCTGTTGCGTGTCTTTGCGCGAAAAAAGGCATACCAATACGCATCGGAGTCAACAGCGGAAGTTTACCCCACGAAGTTCTCGCAAAACACGGCGGTCTCACTCCGGAAGCCATGTTCGAGAGCGCGATGGAACACGTAAATCTGCTGAACAGCTTCGACTTTGACGATATCTGTATATCCGTAAAAACCCCCTCAGCGCCCTTGACTATCACAGCCTACAGGCTTCTCGACGAGCGGACCGACTACCCTTTACATCTGGGCGTAACCGAAGCAGGTACAGAGTATATGGGGATAATCAAGAACTCTATCGGCGTCGGCGCCTTGCTTACAAGAGGCATAGGCGACACGATCCGCGTATCGCTGACAGCGCCGCCGGAACGGGAGATCGAAGCGGGGCTTTCCATACTCAGAGCCGTAGGGCTGCGCACAGGGTATGAACTCATTTCGTGCCCCACCTGCGGCAGATGCGGTATCGACCTTATCCCGATCGCCCGCGAGGTCGAAGCGCGCCTCAGAAGACTCGGCAGCGATATCGCCGTCGCAGTAATGGGTTGCGCTGTCAACGGCCCGGGCGAAGCGGCGCGTGCAGACTTCGGGATCGCCGGTGGCGAAGGAGAGGGCCTCCTGTTCAAAAAGGGAGAAATAATCAAAAAAGTTCCGATGGAACAAATCGTGGACGAACTGTTTTTTTTAATTGAGAGCGAGGTCTGACCAACTTTGAGCGATACTGAATCGTCACAAAATCCCATTCCACTATATGAAATGTTTCCGTTTTGCGCGGCAAGCGATAAGCTGACGTCTGATTTCAGCGGAGCTATGGTCGCTTACGCCACGGTCAACGAAGCTAATAAAACGATGAGTCTGACCCTGTCGTTGACTCAGCCGGCGCCCCCGTTCGAGATAAAAGCGCTTGAAGAGATGATAGCGAGCGAGTTTGAGTTAGCCGACGTTTCCATAGAAGCCTCATATTCCCGCTCGGTGATCAACGAAAAAGCCAGAAAAAAGAAGAAAAACGCACCGATACCGACCGGAACGGTGATTATGGGCAGAAAAAGCCGCGAAACTCCGTCGCCGATCGGCACGATTACTTTCGCACAGGGAAAAGCTACCGTAATCGGCGACGTTTGCGACGTATCGCACAAGGAGCTTGAAAAGAGCGGCGCGTGGGTGCTGAGCTTTGATTTGACCGATTACACAGGCACAATAAATGTTTCAAAGTTCATGAGAGACGAAGACGCGGAAAAAGTAGTCCGGAGCATCCGTGAAGGACAAAGGCTCATAGTTTCCGGCAAGCTGGGTTACAGCAAGAGATATGAAAACGACCTGGCCCTTGAGCCGACAAGTATAGTGACTGCGGAAAAAGAAAAAAGGCTCGACGTCGCTGACGAAAAACGCGTCGAGCTACATTTACATACAAAAATGTCAGCCCTCGACGCTGTGACCGACACAGCCGAGGTTATAAAACGCGCGGCCGAGTGGGGGCATACGGCGATAGCGATCACAGACCACGGCGTGGTTCACTCGTTTCCGGACGCTGCAGCCGCAGCGGCGGCGACCGGCGGGAAAATCAAGGTTTTATACGGTCTTGAAGGTTATCTTCAGAACGACGTCGATTATCATATGGCGGTATTCGGCGACCGGGGTTATCCGGAAGATGAGTTTGTGGTTTTCGATATTGAAACTACAGGGTTATCCCCTGCCCGCGACTCGATATTTGAGATCGGCGCCGTTTTGATAAAAGACGGAAAAGAACTTGAGAAATTTCACGCTTTCGCGGATCCCGGAGTTCCGGTCCCATACGCAATAAAGGACCTGACCGGAGTGAAAGACTCCGATATTCAGGGCGCGCCGTCGCAAACAGAGACTGTAAAAGCTTTTCTCGATTTCGTAAACGGCAGGACGCTGGTCGCGCATAACGCGGTTTTTGACGTAGGATTCATTTATGAGATTTGCCTGAAGCACGGCCTCCAGTTTACCCCTTGTTATATCGACACGCTCGCTTTAGCCAGAGGACTTCTGCCGAAGTTGAAAAACCACAAGCTCGAAACAGTCGCGGCATATTTCGGGCAAACAAACTTCACACATCACAAAGCGGATGAGGACGCTGCTGTGACCGCGCATATTTGGGTCGGGCTGCAAGACCTGCTTCGCAAGCAAGGTATATCAGAAACAAGCCAGATCAACACATTTCTTGCTAAACTCCGCGATGAGAGGGATACCAAATCCGGATTCGTAAAAGGGCGCATTAAAACAAGGCATATCGTACTGCTGGTCAAGAATAAAACCGGACTCAACAACCTTTACAAGCTGGTAACCAAAAGCCATCTCGAGCACTTCGACAGATATCCGATCATCCGAAAGAGTGTTCTTATGGAACATCGGGAGGGGCTTATTATCGGCTCGGCATGTGAAGCGGGCGAAGTTTTCGACGCGATTTCGGAGCGCCGCGGCACGTTGGAGCTGCACAGGCTTGCGGAGTTTTACGACTATCTTGAGATCCAGCCCATCTGCAATAACATGTTCATGTTATATGGCGATAAACCGCTGGCGAGAAATGAAGACGAACTCAGGGAGTTCAACAGGAACGTCGTGCAGCTCGGCAATGCGCTGAACAAGCCCGTTGTCGCCACAGGCGACGTGCATTTCCTCGATCCCGAGCAGCAGATATTCCGCCATATCCTGCTCACTTCAAAAGGCTTTGACAGCGCCAATGACGATCTGCCCGTATACTTCAAGACGACAGATGAGATGCTGGAAGAGTTCAGTTACCTCGGTGGGGAAACTGCATATAAAATAGTTATAGGGAACACGCACAAAATCGCCGGTATGTGTGAAGTCCTGAGTCCCTTACCGCCGCCAAAAACACTTTATTCTCCAAAGCTTGAAAAAAGCGCGGAGGAACTCATCGCGCTTGCTTCCGAAAAACTCAGGCAACTCTATGGCGAAAACCCGCCGGAAATAGTGTCAAAACGGTTTGAAGCAGAGCTCCACGATATACTGGAGAGAAATTACGACGCGATTTATATGGCGGCGCAAAAACTGGTCGCCGATTCCCTGAGCCAGGGATACCTTGTCGGTTCGCGCGGCAGTATCGGTTCATCGCTGGTTGCGTTTCTAGCCGGAATTACAGAGGTCAACGCACTGACTGCACATTATAGATGCCCGAGTTGCAAAACAACAGACTTTGAGTCCGGCGCCGGGTGGAACTGCGGCGCGGACATGCCCGACAAGCTCTGCCCAAACTGCGGTACGAAATACGCAAAAGACGGTTTCAATATCTCCTTTGAAACATTTCTCGGGTTTGACGGCGACAAAGTCCCGGACATCGACCTGAATTTTTCCGGTGAGTATCAGGCGCAGGCGCATAAGTTCGCCACCGACCTGTTCGGCGCCGATTTTGTCTTCAGAGCCGGAACTATAGGCACGATAAAAGAAAGAACCGCTTACGGATATGTAAAAAAATATATTGAAACTACCGGAAAAATAGTCACAAAAGCCGAGGAGAACCGCCTGTCAAAAGGGTGCGTGGGGGTAAAAAGGACGACAGGGCAGCATCCCGGCGGGTTGGTCGTCATTCCCAGGGGCATGGAGATAACCGATTTCTGTCCCGCGCAACACCCGGCTGACAGCGGTGATAAGGGCATTATCACCACGCATTTCGATTACCATTGCATGGAAGATAACCTTATAAAGCTCGATCTGCTCGGCCACGACGATCCGACTATGATCAAAATGCTCGAAGATATGACCGGTCAGAGCGCCCGGGACATAAAACTTGACGACCCGGAAACCATGGCGATATTTCTTTCTCCGGCGCCGCTGGGGCTGCCGGAAGATGACGAGATCATAGGCGCTACCGGATCGATCGGCATACCAGAGTTCGGCACCGGCTTTGTGCGGCAGATGCTCTGTGACACAAAACCCAGGGATTTTGATACGCTCATACGGCTTTCCGGCTTTTCTCACGGGACTGATGTATGGCTTGGCAACGCGAAAGAACTGGTATTGACCGGCAAAGCCTCAGTTTCCGATACTATCAGTTGCCGTGATGATATCATGCTTTTCCTTGTTTCAAAGGGCATGAACGACCGTTACGCGTTCAGGATAACCGAGAGCGTACGTAAAGGCAGGGGGCTGCCGGAAGACGCCGAAGACGACATGATCAGTTACGGCGTCCCCGACTGGTATATTGATTCCTGCAAAAAAATCACTTATTTGTTCCCGAAAGCGCACGCGGTCGCGTATGTGATGATGGCTTTTCGGATAGCGTGGTTCAAGGTGCACAAACCGCTTGAGTTCTACAGCGCGTATTTTTACCGCCGAAGCCAGAAAGACAGCTTCGACGCCGAATGTATGACGCGCGGTATCGAAGCCGTACGGGCCAAAATGAAAGAAATCCGGAGCAATCCGGATACCAAGGCAAAGTCAAAGGATGAAGAACTGTATATTACGCTGGAAGCTTGTTATGAGTTTTATCTGCGCGGGTTTGAATTTACGGATATCGATCTTTATGATTCCGACCCGCTGAGGTTTTTGATAATAGGTCAGGATAAACTAAGGCCGCCTTTCGTAGCGATCGGCGGTTTGGGTGAGATAGCGGCGCGCGACCTGGCGGATAACAGGCTTGGCCGCGAGTTCATATCGATCGACGATATCTCCTCGGCCTGCACGAAAGTCTCGCGAGCCCACCTGGATCAGTTAAAAACGCTCGGCGCTCTGCGAAACCTGCCCGAGACAAGCCAAATGTCGTTGTTTTAATATCCTATTTGCGCCAGAAATCTCCGGCGCTGTCAATCTCTTCATTCATCGCTTCTGCGACGTCGTTTTTGAAGGCTTCCCATGCTTCTTCATTCTCTACGAAGAACTTCGGGCAAATCTTCTCTGTGACGTCGTAGTGCCTTATCACATCATCGGACGATAAACCATATTGCCCGCATAACCACGCCGTCAATCTGACCGCCGACTCGTATGTTTCAGGTGTGAACTCCCCGGTTTCGTCCGGGTGGCACAGCTCGATCGAAAGCGTGTCGGCATTTCTTGTGTTTGACGCGTAGGCGATCTCGTCTACCGGCACGCATTGGATTACCAACCCGTCAAGGCAGATGATAAAATTGCTGCTAGCGTAAGTCTGCCCTGTTATGGCGAGATTCGCGAAATAGTTCCTGTTTTGCATCGCCGTTGTACCGGGGTTTCCGACATAATGTATAACAACACCATTGATTTCACCGAGCAAAATACCGGGTCTCGAAAACTCGTTGACCGGCAGGAACTCCCGCTCCACCCAATCCAGGGCGTCAAGACTGTTCTGGACGTCCGACCGGTCCGCGGGCGGGGCATTATCGCCATGCGGCCTGCCGGAGCCGCGATTGCCCCCGATGTATACATCCCCGTCGTAAAAAATTTCCCATAAAAACGCAAACAGAATAACAGCCGCCACGGCCGCCATAATTGCGATCATCTTCCATGGCAGCTTTTTCTTTGGCCGACATTCTTTTTCTTCAGTTTCTATATCATTTTCTGGTTCATTCGTATCCGGGTCTATGCGATCATCTGGTTCCATCTATATATCCCTGTACATTATGCATTATGCAATTGTTTCAGCTCCACAAAATACTTGTTCAGCAGCTCTATCGGATGGTATGACATCTTTGACTTGCGCAACCCCTCTACCCCGTCGTCTTCCTCCCTGTTGATATATATTATATCTTCAGTCGAAAAACAGAGCGCAAACTGGTTCATAAGCATCGGGTACGACCCATAATATGTAGTATCCGCTTTTTCCGCGTGTATAAACAATGTGTCACCCATGATCTCGCCCAGCGACACGCCAACGACCTCGCGCGCAACAAACAATACCCCGCCGAACTGGCCGTAAAGCTCGAGATTGTCGAGCACCTCCAGCGCTTTCCTGTTCCCCTCCATATAGACCGCAGCGTCCTTCTTAAACTCACGCGCGAACTTCTCGACATACTTTCTGGCACTGTCTATGTTATCGTCGGATATACGCTCAAACGACCAATCCGTATACTCTCTGAGAAAACGGTTGATATGATTTCGCTGACCGGCAAACTTCCTGCCGTCCAGATGCATGAGGTCGCTGCTATGGTACAAATAATCAGACCAGTTCCTGTTATTGATGACCTCCGAACCCGGAAACATCTCCAGGATGCGCTTCAGATCCGCCTCCGATACGGAACGAAGAAGCGGTTTCATGTCATTTTCCGAGCAATATTCAAGAATCCTGTCATATGATTCCCTGGATGCGTTTTTTCCGCGCGGAGGGGCAAAAGCAGGCGCAGGATATGTAACTTTCAAATAGAGCACCCCGTCTTCAACGGCGTATGTCGTATTGTGAAAGTCCCGCCAGATAAACGTTCCCCCCGCAGTACAATCGCATATCCGGCACCGATTTTCCATTAAGTACGGTCTGAGCTTATCCAGGCAGTCCAGTTCAAGCTTCAGAAAATCCACGCTGAGAATCCACCTTCCTTATCCGGGAATTGACGCCGGTCGCCTTGGATGCGTCAAAACAGTGTTTAAAAGAGTTTTCTTTCAAACGACTTATTTCTTCCAGTTTATTATATCCTTGTTCTTAATGAAATATTCCACGCCTGAAACCAGTGTCGTTACCGTTATAGCTGTAAGGCAGACGATAATCATCCATGGCCTGAGTTCAAGGAACATGGCGATCAGGCATACCATTGTTACGACCGTTTTTATCTTTCCCAATAAACCGGCGGCGATAACCCGCCCGTTGTCGACGGCTATCAATCTGAGGCCTGTGACCATGAACTCGCGTATGATCACAATAAGAGCGACCCACGCGGGCATTACGCCTTTCTCGACGAACCAAAGCATAGCAGCTACAACAAGAATCTTGTCGGCCAGCGGATCCAAAAACCTTCCAAAATCGGTTTCCTGCCCGCGGCGCCTGGCTATATAACCGTCGGCGATATCTGTCAGTCCGGCGATTATGAATACCGCCATCGCAGCATAACTGCTGACCGGAAAATCGATGTACAGCAATGCCAAGAAAACCGGTATCAATATTATCCTGAATATGGTCAGTTTATTTGCAGCATTCAAAAGATTTCTCCTCTTTGCAGGGTCTTTATATACAACGGAAAAAACGCGTTTTATGTGTGCTTTAAGCTCATCAGCGCGCCGGTGGCGTCGCGCCCTACACCCTATACCCTATACCCTATACCTTACACCCTACACTCTACACTCGTAATACTTCCCCGACCGGTTCCCCGTTTTCTACTCCTGTAATAGACACATGTCTGAACTCATTTACCGCAATACCGCTTCCCTTAATGCAGATATAACCATCTACATCCGGAGACTCGGCAAAGCTGCGCCCAAAATAAGACCCGCCGCTGCGGTGTTCGACAAGCACTTCTGTCTGACTCCCGACACGCTTCTCATTAAACCTGTCCATGATCTGCGACTGGATTTCATCCAAAAACTCTTTGCGCCGCGCGGCCGTATCCGGATCCGGATAGTCCATAAGCGATGCGGCTGTACCTTCCTCCGGCGAGTAGGCGAACACTCCCGCCCTTTCGACCCCGGTTTCACGCAGAAAAAGGCTCAGTTCCTCAAACTCGCTTTCACCTTCGCCTGGCAGTCCTGTTATAATGCTCGTCCTGAGCACCAGCCCCGGAATGCGCTCGCGTAAGCGTCCCAATAGCGCCCTGATATCCCCGCCGCTGCCGCGGCGGTTCATATTCCTTAATATCCCGTCGTTAATATGCTGGATCGGAATATCAAGATACTTAAGTATTTTATCATTTTCGGCAATAACGTCAATGAGTTCTTCGCTTATATCATCCGGATAAAGATAGTGCAGGCGTATCCACTTCAGTTTATCTATCTCCGCCAGCCTGACCAGCAGTTCCGGAAGTCTGCGTCCGCCATATATGTCAAGCCCGTATCTGGTCAGGTCCTGCGCAACCAGTATCAGTTCCCTTACTCCTTTTCCTGCTAAATCTTCCGCTTCCTCTATTATCCTCTCAAAGCGGCGGCTGCGAAAAGAACCTCTTATATCCGGGATCACACAATACGCGCATCTGTTATCGCACCCTTCCGCAATTTTTATATAGACCCATAAAGGCGAGGTCGTCAGGACTCTGCCCGTTTCGCTGACCGGCGCGTTTATATCGCCGAACAAAGCCGGTTTTACTCCGTGCTGCGGTTCCCGGCCGGGCTGCACTTTGTCTCCGGTTTGCGCGGCCAGCACGCTCACAATATCGTCAAAACTACCAGTGCCGACCACCGCGTCGATTTCCGGCATCTCCGCCAGAATCTCGCTTTTATACCGCTCGGGCAGACACCCGGCTACGATCAACCTTCCTATTCTGCCGCTTTTTTTTGCCTCGCCAAGCTCCAGAATCGTCTCGATTGCCTCCGCTTTTGCGCTTTCGATGAAAGCGCAAGTATTGACGATCACGGTTTCCGTACCGTCT
>Ga0123353_10007245_pt1 | contig 14952 bp, 10 predicted proteins | sample TergutLab28metaG_3_FD_92763 | JGI IMG/M metagenome (GOLD analysis project Ga0123353, IMG submission 92763) | Labiotermes labralis P3 segment gut microbial communities from Petit-Saut dam, French Guiana - Lab288 P3 | ecosystem: Host-associated > Arthropoda: Insects > Digestive system > Gut ... | reverse complement strand
GTGCGCAATACATGGCAGGGGAACATCATTGCACAACTGTTCGAAATTAATTTTTACGCCTGTGGTACGGAACCCGATGGTTTCTGCGGCATCGCTGATACCCAGCATACTCACACCCTCGCGCGTGATGAAAGAACGCTGCCGGAGCGTTTGCAGCGTGTAAGTTCGTCCATAATGCTTGGCTACCATGCGGAGGCAGGCAGGACCGCAGTCCATGGCGTCTAACTGGAGGGTGAAGGGAAGTCTATGAATCATTTTCAACCATTTTTTTGCAAATATACACTCTATTGTCGTCATAATTTGCAGGACCAACTACTCCAACTATCTTAGCCGGTAATTTACTGACATCAACAATTTCGACGTAAAATCCGGCGCTAGTTAATATTTTCTCAAAATCATTGCCGAATATTCGTAAATGATCAAATTGACCAAATGCTTTTATCCTATCTTCTGCGGTTGTAATATAAAAATCTTCGTAAACAGTTTCAGAATTTCTATCTGTAGGAATCGTTATTTCCAATATTCCAGTTCTTTTTAATATGCGTTTTAGCTCCACCAATGCCTTTTTGTAATCAGTAACATGTTCAAGCACATGATTGCATATTATTAAATCCCATTGTTCATCAGGCAATTGTATGTTTTGTATATCAATTGTCAAATCGGCAGTTTTGTCGAATAAATCAGCAGTAGTATAACTACAGTTATTTTTGTCAAAGTATATTTTCATGGAATATTCAGCCCCAAACATGAGGATATCCCCCTCAAGACAAATGTTGTCAAAATAATAGCAGGCAATTCTTTGACGAGGTTTGGAAAAACAATATGGGCATTCTATATTTTTGTACGATTCTTTAAATCGCTCTATATCATACATATATGGCCTGTTGTATTCAAAATTAACAAATCTGCCAAAAGATTTACCGCAACAAGGACAAAATACATTATCTGTTTCAGATAGATTTTTATTCATTTTCCAGCATAAACTTACCAATGGATTTTCTTCATTCTGTTTATAAGTCATACACAGGTCGAATTTATCTCTAATTTTCGAATCATTGATCAATGAATGATCGTTTTCTGTTTCCAAGAGCAAGCTAATCCAAAACTGCCCATACGGTTTTTCAATATTATCATTATCTGATTCTGGAAATAGGTCGGGAAGAGAGAAAACAACTGCATTAGCCTGTTTAAAATATCGGCGATCGGTGGTGATGAGCCAATCTGCCGGAATGTTCCTGGTTTGCAAATAAAAATCATCTTCCTGTATCGTGTTGTATATCAGCATTGTTTTTTTACCTGATTCTATCTGATAAGCAATTGATGCTACCCATTTGGATCTCCGCCAATCGATATAATTTTTTAATTCGGTTTCTGAAATACGATAATAATTTTTGCATATCATTTGTGGCTCAGGCATCATCTCCCAACAATCTCTAAAAAAACGATCCAAATAATGTGACGGCAACACATATGAAGAATCCCTAATTTTTGGAAGCAATTTGAAAGCAACTAAATAAATTCCAAAAATATTTACATAAAACCAACTTTTAAATTCGCCATCTTTTTCCGAAAAATCGAAACGATCTGCAAATTCCATTAATTTCTCATTGACTCTGCAATAAGAGTCCAAATGTTTTTTAAGACTCAATGACTGCATGATAGAACCTTCTCTTTGACGATAATAATAGAACTCAATGTCAACTGCTATTATTTTTTGGGCTTGGCAGAGAACGATCGGACTCCACAATTCATCTTCATGCATGATGCCTTCTTCAAAACGTGCATGTATTTTTTCCAAAAACATTCTCCGGTATACATAGTTAACAGCCATTGGTGGATAAGCTCTTGCTTTAACTAACCGTATGAAAAAATCTTTGCCGGAAAGTGCGATATTTAGAATTTCTTTTGGAACAGGTTTGTAAGGATTGTCAATGATTTCGTCCCGAATGAAATACATCAGGTTGCCCATCGTCACATCTGCATGATAATTGACAGCCTCATGATACAGTTTACATATTGAATTTTCCTTAACCCAATCATCGCTGTCAACGAAAACAATATATTCACCCTGTGCCAGTTCCAATCCTGCATTCCGAGCAGCAGAGAGTCCACTGTTTTTTTGATGAATTACTTTTATGCGATTATCTTGTCGTGCATATTTATCGGCAATCGTTCCAGAACGATCGGTAGAACCATCGTTAATTAATATGATCTCAAGACAAAAAGGGGTTTGCTGCAGTAATGACTCAATACATACAGACAAATAAGTTTCTGTATTGTATACGGGAACAATGACTGAAAGGTCTATTCTATTATTCATAGCCGGGGATTTTTATAGTACTATTTTTGAACAATCCAAAAACCATCTCATATAAAAAATCAAAAAAAACAGGCGCTGAAAAATAACCCGACTCACTCATTTTTCGGATAGCCGGCGCCCATTGGCGAAGCACTTTTTTGCCGACAGGATTGTCTCCGTTAATGTTGGAGAGGAAATATTCGAACATTTCAAACTGTATCCTAATTGTTGCATCGGTTATTTCATCCTCGTATGTGGCGCTTGTTTGATGATCCGATACCCTGTAGCGTATCAAAACTTCCGAAATATTTGCTAATTTTCCTACCTTAAGGATATCCGTCCAAAATTTAAAATCCTCTGCAAAAGAATACCCCTTCCGGCGTTTAATCCTGTGTTTCGTTAAAACATCACGACGAATGAAACCGGTGGGATTAAAGATGGGGACTTGAGTAAGAGTAGAAAGTAAAATTATCTCCGGACTCAAAGGTCTCTTCCATATATAAGAAAATTTACCGAAACATTGCAGGTATCCTCCACAGGCTGCAATATCCGGATGAGTTTCCATGAAGTCATATTGTATTCTTAGGCGATCAGGCATCATAATATCATCGTGATCGAACAGCGCAATGTATTTACCTTGCGCCATTTTTAATCCGATGTTCTTTGTTTTGATAAAATCGTTTTTATGATAGCTGTAGCGTATGCGCTGATCATCATACGATCTGATAATCTCCTGACTCTTGTCGGTTGATCCATCGTCAAGCAGTAGCAACTCAAAATCTCCGAACGATTGGTTTAACACGCTGTCAATTGTTTCTGAAAGAAACAGTTCGGCATTGTAAACAGAAATAACAACGGATACAGGTATCATACACAATTATCGCTTATTATATTGATAGCGCCTGCACAAACCGACTAAGGGATGCTCAAATTTCATTTTCGTATTTTGAGGGTAAGTCATCCAATGATCGAACATCGCGTGGATTTCCTCGTCCTCTATTAGGGAATTTTCCTTTTCCGATTCTGGTTGCCATGAAACCCAGCACTGTCCTTCCGGTTTGTCTAAATCATCTTCCAGTTCATATGCTAATTCAGGAAGATAAAAAACCACTACATCAGCTTGTTTCAAATACCTCCGGTCGGTAGTAATAATCCAATTGTCAGGAATATCTTCTTTCTTCAAAGGCAACCCTTCGCCCCATGGGGTATTGTAAATCAACATCAGTTGTTTTCCTGATTTTATCTGACAACCAATAGATGCCACCCATGGGGACATCAGCCAGTCGGTATAATTTTTTAATCCGTTTTCTGCAATCCGATAAAAATTGTTGCATCTCATTTGTGGCTCAGGCATCATTTCCCAACAATTTTTCCAAAAACAATCTAAATGATGTTTGGGCAACGCATACGATGAGTCTTTTATTCTGGAAAATGAAGTGAAGGCTTTGGAATAAATCCTGAATATATTTACATACAACCAATTTTTTAATTCTCTGTCCTCTTCAGAAAAATCGAAACGATCGGCAAATTCAATTAACTTTTCAGTAACTATAAAATAAGAATCTAAACGTTTTTTAAGACTTGATGAGTGCATGACAGATCCTTCTCTTTGACGGTAATAATAAAAATCTATATCAACAGATAACATTCTTTTTGCTTGACAAAGAACGGTAGAAGTCCATATTTCATCTTCAAAAATTATGCCTTCTTCAAATCGTGTCTGTATTTTTTCCAAATATGTTCTGGAGTATATGTAGTTAACAGCCATTGGTGGATAAGCGCCGTTTGTTATTAATCGGATGAAGTATTCTTTGCCGGGGAATAAAATATTCAGAATTTCTTTTGGAACCGGATTAAAAGGACCGTTTATGATTTCATTATGCTCAAAATACAACAGGTTGCCCATAACCACATCGGCATGATGATAGACAGCCTCGCGATATAGTTCATATAATGAATCTTTTTTTACCCAATCGTCACTGTCAATAAAAACAATATATCTACCATGTGCTAATCCCAATCCTGTATTACGTGCTGCAGCTGCTCCACGGTTTTCCTGATGAATTACCTTAATGCGAATATCCCGATTTGCATACCGTTCGGCAATCTCTCCGGAACTGTCGGTCGAGCCATCGTTTACCAGAATAATCTCCATATGAAGATCGTCTTGCTGCATCAACGAATCAATACATGTAGGTAAATATTCTTCCACATTAAATACTGGCACAATTACCGATATTTCTATGTTATTATTCATTTCCATTTTGAAATGTATAGATATTATTAATAATTCCTATATGATCTCTATCTGTGTTTGCTTTTATCTTTCTTGTATTTATGTTTTTTATGGTCAACTCATACATTTTTTCACTTAACTGGTTAATACATGACAAAGCCCTCCATCGGGCGCGTATCAGCAAATCCTTTTCATGAGAACCTGAATACTCCATACTCTCATCATAACCTCCTAACTTGTAGAAATTGGATTTTGACAAGGAAATTTGTTCATACGGACCATTTCCGGATTCATTGCCGGATTGATAAAGAATAGTTTTGTCCCAGCCATATTTTTTTATCTGTTCTATCAAAAAACGTCCTCCGTTTTTTCCTGTGAAATTGTCGCAATCTAAATGTACAACAATATCATTCTTTGCCAATCTATGGGATGTGTTTTTTGCAATGGAATCATGCCAGAGTTGCATTTCTTCTGTATAATAATATTTTAAATAACCTTCTTCTATTTCCGATATGAAATTATCAATAATCCATTGCTGAAGACCATCATCGCTTCCAAAATCAACCAATACAAATTCTACGAAATCTTTGGAATCTCTATTGTCTTCCATATTTTGAAAAAGGGTTTGTTTGATTTGATGAATCTGATTTTTGCATGTGATGCAGTATGAGAGTGTGGGGACGGAAAAAAGAACTCTGTTGCCCCTGTTAAAGAAATTGGAACAAGCCTGTTGTTGAAAAGGAGAAAGATCGGGATATATCCTTTGAAGAAGTCGCTCAAAATACGCTTTATACGTTTCATTTGTGTCTTCATTTATTTCCTTTAACAATTCACAAATAAAAAAATAGATGAAAAAAATCCAGATGTATACATATCCTGCAACATGAACAAAGTCTCGCTTTTCCTGTAATCCGACAGAAAGTTTTTCAAGCGCTTTGGCTACGTGAAAAATGGAACTCGCTCTGTATGCCTTGTTATCGGATTGCATAATAGAACCTACACGTATGCGGTAAAAATAATGGAAAAAATCCAATACCGATACCGTTGGAGCAAAAATAACTGTTTTGATACACCACAGCACATCTTCATGCACGATTCCTTCTTCAAACTCTTGAACATAAGCGCGTTTTGTGAAATACAGATAAACCAAGGGGGGAAAAATATTTTCTGCGGTTAGTTGCGAAAAGCATTCCTTACCTGACAAATAAGACAGCTTACTATACTTCGTTGATTGTTGAAAAAAAGAAGTCTTTACGCCATCAGGATAGCAATAATTAACATTTCCGATAACAATTTCTACATTGGTCAATAGCGCCTGTCGGCAAAATACCTCAACAGTATCGCTGCGTATGGTGTCGTCACTGTCTACAAAAAGTACATACTCACCTTTTGCTGCTCTTAATCCGGAATTTCGGGCAGCTGATACTCCCCGATTTGATTGGGAAAGTATTACAATCCGGTCATCACGTATGGAGTAACTGTTCATGATTGCATAAGAACTGTCAGTAGAACCGTCATCAATAAGTATAATTTCTAAAGACTGATAAGTTTGATGAACAATAGTGTTTAAACACTCTTCGAGATATAGTTCAGAATTATATACGGGAACGATGATAGAAACAAGTGGATGAGTCATTTATTTCTGTTTTAATTCGTAAATTTGTTTCAGCTTTTCAATAAAATTTGACTTTTATCCAAAAAATTCTGATCGTTTTCCATTGGAGGGTAGCCCAATATATCAGGAGTGCTACTTTCTTCTTTTTCCTTGGAATTATCGTGAATCATTGGTTCAAATAACGTGTTATAAAAATTAAGCATGTTTTTTCGGAAAACTTCCGAAGAGTATTCATTCAAAAATCTTTTTCTTCCCTCTTGTCCCATTTGTTGCGCTTCGGCAGGGTGTTGCAGCAAGTATAGTATTTTTTGCGCTAAAAGTGTCGTGTCAATTTCTACTTTATCAGGTAGAGTTGTTAAAGGAATCTTTAATCCGCAGGTATCATCCACTACTTCGTTCAAGCCAGAAGTTGCAGTGGCAACAACGGGCAATCCGTGCATCATCATTTCAACGGCTACGTAGCCAAAAGTTTCAAACAAAGAAGGTATTACTCCCACATCGGCAATTGAGTACAAATCATAGAGTTTTTCTTTTTCAATCATCCCCGTAAATGCAACATTCATCCAGATATCTACACATTCTTTCATATAAATATCAAATGTACCATTTCCAGCAATGATGAAATGGCAATTTGGTTGTTTTTCTAATACGATCTTAAATGCTCTCAGTGCATATTTCAGTCCTTTTATCTCATCTAATCTTCCAACGAAAAGAATAATGGGAATATCGGGAATATGATATTTCTGCTTCAATACAAATTTATTCGGAACAGACTTATTATCGGTCAGCCCATTGTATATGACCAATATTTTATCTGACTCAATTTTGTAATCTTCCTGTAAAATTTGTTGCGTGCATTCAGAAAGTGAAATAATATAATCTACTGATGCAAAAAATTCTTTCTCTTTCAGGTACGATTCATGTATAATATCTTGGAGCAATTCATTGCCTTGATCAGTTTTCTGTTTAGTCAATATTTGCCTGAAACGAGTGAGATTTCCAGACAACCTCAAGTACCAATCGAGATAATGAACAGTTGTAACAATCTTACAATTAAATGCGTTTTTCAAATCTTCGGCTAAATTAGCGCTATGATTGTGGTTCAAATTGAAGATCAAATCCTCTTGTCTCTTAATATGTAATTTGAGGAGATATACAATATTTCGATAATAAAGAATTCGTTGTCTTTTGAAGTCTGTTGTCCGTTGTTTCGATATTATGCAAGGAAAATACCAAAATCGAACCCCGTCATTTTCTTCTATCTGTATCTGCGGTTTGTCTGATTCTAAGCATATGACACATACATTTATATTGCTATGACGGAGTGCATTGGTTAATTCTCGGATATAGGTTCCTATTCCATATTCCGTTGCACAGCTCGATTCTTTGAAAATATACAAATTCATATTGGTACAAGTGACAGGGTTATAGAAGAAACATCCATGATATATTAGATTGATTTATTGTTGTTAATCGTAACATTCCTTCGCCTGAATATCCAGAAAGAAGTCCCATGTCAGTCGGCGGTTTTTCCATATCTAAATCAGGTATTTGTTTCAAAGAAAAATCAATTTCATCCTGTAATGAAATGTTGAAATATCGGCTGCGTTGATACATACGAACAATGTTGCCAACAGTGGAATCACCCAAACGAGAAAAATCTGCCGATGGTTTATCTAAAAGTATTGCGTATTTCTCAAAATCAGGAATTTTTTGCAAATCAAGCAGAAAACAATACACATCGATTTGTTCATTTTCGTGAATATTCGATAAATTTTCTTCAATTCGCTCTGTTATGCGCAATAAACAATTCCGTACCAGCGCGGGTGATGCTTGGTAACGTGATCGTGCGATCCAATATCTTCCATATCCTGCTAATCCCTCATATAGGCTGAAATCCTGCCAAGGGTCATACATCACGGCACAATACATTCTATGATCAAAATCATCGAAAAAATCTTTACTTGCATTCAGAAATCTGTTTTGTATCAGATAATCGATCCCAGCCCCTATCCCTGCTAAACCCTGTCTATAATTAGTTTTGCTGTTGGAATGTATTTGTTCCTGCATATATTCGATCAAATCCAGAGCATAATCCTCAAACAGTTCATTACCCGTGTACCGTGCATAATGAAAAAAGAAAACAGCAATTCCCAATTTTCCATATATCAAACCCGGAGGGTCTGTTAAACTTCCTTGCAGCAGGAGTATATCGGCTATTTGCTGCAATTGTTGAACAGCTATTGTGGATTTATTCTGCATCTTGTATCAATATTTTTTCTTTGTGTCTGATGATCTTCCCTTCCGTTGTCATTCCTTCAATCACTACAGTATATGAACTTTCGGTATCAGCTGTATAAAACCCGAATGCAGCCATTCCCAGATCGTCGGTACGCACGTTGGGTTGCCAGTGGATAGTGGAGAGCAGGTCGTAAGTTGTTTTTTCCCTTGCTTCAGGTGTATCGTACTTAGGCGTATAAAACTCCAAAGGCTTTTGGTATCCCAAGGGTTGTATCTGCTTGATATTGGTTTGTTTATTATAAAAAATATCATAAACGTTTGAACAGATAATGATTAGTTCCGTTTGCGGAGCAGCTGTAACTTGTTCTACTATGTTGTCGTCCTTGATTATCATGGATCCGGGAATGTATGAATGTATATCTGATCTGTATATGCTTTTCACTTTTCCCGGATCTACATGCGTCAGTATTTCATAAATATTTCTCTCGAACACTAAAGGTTTGTTTATTTCGTCATCAATAATTAGCTTAGTAAATCCGAAAGATCTATTTTTAAAATAATTAACGTACAACCGTGCGCTTCCTCCTACAATGGTTACATCCGGTATATGTTCCAATAGCGCATTTATGTTATGTTTAGTAATACCCTTTATTTGTTCTTCATCTAAGTGGTATGTGACTCTAACAACGCTTTTAGGAACAGGTCTTTTTCCTATGATTGCCACTTCCGACAATTCTCCCAAATCCCAAAACTCTTCTTTTGCCTTTCTCTTTTCGTTCTGTTCTTGCAAAATTACCTGTTCTACATATTTCAGAAATGTTTCCTGTTCGGTTTCATCCGGGGCAAGTATCGGAAGCGTCCATTTAGGAAAGGTTTCTTCGTCAACAAATAGCATCACTTTGGTATTGTCGCTTCTGCTGGCTGCCCGAACAATCAAAGCAGTACTGTCCGGAAGGTCACATCCTCTGAAACTGAAACGACCCTCGCTGTCCGTTTCCTCCAGATCAAACCATGATGCGTCGGAGGTTACGATAGACACTTTACTTTTTTCTAACAGTTTGTTATTAAATAATCCACCTTTTACCACGCCGGATATTTCTGCGCTGAGTTCTATCGGAATCGCAGGATGCGCCAATTTCCCCTGCGCCAGCGCCGCCACATCGTAACGCCGCCACCCCTGTGTCAGCATCAGCAAATCGAGCGACATTGCCGACGACCTGTGGTCATTCGTGAAATAATCCGCAGGTTTTTCAATATTTCCTCTCAAATCGGATGTTAACAGCAATTGGGTCAAAATGTTGGTAGCCGAATCAACTGTTACTGTATGATTGTCGGTTACGGAAACAGAAAAACTACCCGACAGCGGATGCCCGTTATGATCGGTCAGTTTTACGCGGTTGCTTACAAATAAGCGGGCGGAAAAACAGTCTCTGTCACTACTGTAAGATACCTGTGCCTGATCGTTATGGTTTACAAAAACCAACCGTTCGCTGACAGTGCTTAAATTTGCGTCGTACAACACCAAATGAAGTACGCCGGAAGGGAATTGTTTTTTGGGCAGAGTGAACAGTTTCCCATCATCCCACTGCGCTACAGCATAGACTTTCCCGCGAGTATGCGCCAGCAGATAAAGTGTTTCGTGCCGTTCGCCGGTAGCAGGCTTCAAAACCGTAACGTAAATGTTATCCTTAGACAAACTGGTTACTGAAAGTGTGTAGCCCTTTTTCTGTACAGCCGGTAACTCAAATTGCTTTGTCTGTTGCCTGTCGTTTTTGACGACTGCATGATAAGTAACGCCTTCTTCTGCGAAAAGAATGAAAGCGCCCATTCCCATGTAATCTGTACGTATTCTGGCTTTTTCATTCCCGTGCTGGTCATACACAACACCCTCCACGTTTGCCGCGCGTCCGTCGGACTTCAACGCTTTGAAAGCCACGCGGCAGCCGGCACCCTGTAGCAATGAACCTCCTTCAGGATAAAAAGTTACGTCAAAATCCCAGTCTGCCGCAGGAATCTGAATGAATTGCTGGCATGGATAGACAGGGTCATTCACTTCAAGCAGCAAGACCCTTTTGGAGTCGTTCACAGACATATTGAAATTAACGCCCGACGTACCGTCCGGATGAACCTCAAGCGACATCATTTCCTTGTAGTTGATACTCATCTGTACAGACTTGGGAACCACCGGTTCTTCTTTCACGGAACTGAAAAAATGGAAATCAGCGTTGGTGTTTCCATCTTCATCGTTTGTGTATTTTGTGTCTACACGCACCATTCTGTATTTCGGGTTGATGATACGGACAGTTTTAGCGCTAATATAATGTTCGTCTAAGTTAAGCATGAATTTGGTGTAGGCGCGCAGCATATAGTCGCCCTCCGGAATATCTTGAGGTATGTCCATGTATCCGTGATAAGCACCGTTGTTGTTGCGTATCTTTACGCGATTAACCAGCATGTCCAAGGGATTGAATAACTCCACGTAAACATATTGGCTACCAGATACAGGAATATGGTTTTCTGCATAAACAAGATGCGTACGAAACCATATTTTTTCTCCTGTAATGTAATATGGCTTGTCGATATGAATGTAAATTTTTTCCTGTGGAAAAACAGATAGCTGGTTGTGAAACAATATTGCCAACCTCTCCGTTATACTACTCTCTTTCGCAGGTGAAGGAGGAAGTGAGAGTGTCTGAGAATAGACGTCAAAAAAGGAGAATAGAATGAAAGGAATGACAAGTTTCAACATTTCTTCAATTTTTACTTCACTGCAAAGATAAAATTTTTTTTTAATACATTTATTTACTGTCTGAAACATGGCAAAGATTTGTTCGTCCAATCATTGTTTCGTAATTTGAAGGAGAAGGACACAGCCATTGGTATATACAATCATTACAAGGCGCTAGCCTCCGGGTTCTAAACCATGATTTACCTTCAGTAATTTCTTTGTAGACAATTGAATAGGGTGAATCGTTAATGGTTCCCAAAAGCGGTTCATGAACATTTGCATAAACGTTGCCGTCGGAAAAAACAATTAATTTTCCAAAATAGTTTATGTTTAGTGCCTGACGAATAAAAATTTCTTTTTTAGTCAGTATTGATTCCAACAGATCGTCAGAATTAAGATAAACATTTTTTTTGAAAAAATCATCATTGTCTTTGTATATTGGTATAATCCGTAATTTATCGCAGAAAACCTCCTGCTGACTTTTCTTAATAACAAAATTTAGATCTCTTTCTGAAAAAACAAGGCATGAGATTGAAACCGGAAATTGTATAACGCTAAGACATGTAGACAATAAGTCTAAATCGGCATATCGTTCAACCAATAAGGTAAAAACTGTTCTTGGAGGCCATGTTATTTTTTCAATTTGATCAATATTTCTCAAAAAATCTTCTGACTTCATCATCCATGTGTTTTGATTGTTGAACGATTGCAAGCCGGTAAACAATTCATTCATTTGTGGATACGAAAAAAAATCACCTACCCAGTTAATATTTGATAAATAAAAATTTCTGCTATTATTAATGAACGACAGTATTTTTTGAGGTTCCGGTTGAGAACTTGTTTTTAATGGAAATATGGTCTGCAAAAAATAAATATCACTTCCCCATTCGCTTCCATTCAAGTAGAAAGTCAGTTCATGTATATTTTTTATGATACTTCCGCCCTCGCCAATTTTGTGTTTTGATATAAGAAAACTTATATCATCCTGTATCTTAATTGCAGGGAATAGCGAAACCGGCCTTTTCATTGTTCCATCTATCATACATCCCGCTTTTATTTTTGTAACTGATCTCATCAAGTTTTGGACTTCTACATCGAGCAGGTCTTCATTATCGAGTTCTGTGGTATATAAATTGGTGTCTGTCAACAAATCTCTGCATATTTTATCTATTCTGCCAGTTGACTTAAATTGAAAACCGACTCCCTCTTTTGCATTATAAATCAACCCGTCTCCATTTTTTAACCATAAAAACACTTCGGGATACAAATTAATCCAATATTTTTCCATATCAATTTTCATTTTAAATATACTTCTTCTAAAATCCTCCTGTAATAATGTGGATACTCTCTCAGATAATCAAAAATTTCATTATCGTTTTGTTCCTTTTGTTCTTTAGTACAAAATTTCGGACATTGAACCTTTTCTTCACAAATATCATCAACTTGATAAACGCATATAGGACAACTTTTATGTAATGCACAAATTTTACATTGTTCCGTAAATTTTGAAATATACAGGTTATGGTTTTCAGCAATCGTATTAAAGTCAAACAATTCCACTCTGTCATCCAACAATTGACCCAACACAAATTTATGATCTATCCTTTCGCAAGGCAATAATTTTCCGTTTACTGTAACAAATAGTTTTTTTGAAAAAGGGATGCAAGTACCTGTTGTTGCTGTCGTTGGTCTATTTTCATTTGACGCATCGAATATTAAATCATTATATGTATCGAAAACATTTCCGGTTTGGTTGTGAATATATGAAGACAATGCCGCTATTCTTGGAGATCGAAGAAACATTTCTGCATCTAAGAATTCACAGTTACTCGATTGAGAATAACTTTTACTAACATCCTGAAAAATCTTTTCGAATTCAGAAAAATTTTCAGGGTTTATTCCCGATCGGCTTAACGATGCAATCGTTGGAATTTTGCCAAAGTTTTCATTAATGAAACGAAAAACAGATTCTACGCTGTTTCGATTATGTAACACTGCATGAAAACTAACTTTAGTTTGAAAAAAATCGAGATGTTTCTTCTGCAATAATTTAACATTCCGAAAAACCCGGTCGAACGAATTATTGCCTGAATGGTCAACCCTGTAACTTTGTCCTACTTTGTCACCGTCAAAACTGATTGATAAATTAAACTGTTTTTCCACAAAATAATCCATATATTTATCCAACAAAATGGCATTGGTTGTCATGTTGTACTTTATATATTTAACATCAGGCTTTTTTTCAATATAATCAATCATCTGTTGAATAAACGGCATATTTAACATTGGTTCTCCGCCGTAAAACCCAATCACTAAGGGATAACTAACACCCAAAGGATAATCTCTGAGTTGCAGAATATAATCAAGCAAAATAAGCGACATGTCAAAGGATAACATTTTTCCCTCTCTTTTGTTATGACTTCGGTACATGTTCGAATATGCACAGTAATAACAGTTTAAATTACATGAATCAGTTACCTCAAACACTAAATTTCTTATATGTTGTAGATGATGCAACAACAATTGATCGTTAACCATTAACAAAAAGTATAAAAAGTTTGTTTCTACTAGATACTCAACTTGAAAAATTCCTTTGAATGTTTCAAGTTGTGATTATACAATACATCCAACTTAAGAGATAGTTAGGGAGCATTTCAAATTTTCGCTCCGCACAATATACCACCGGAGAGGTTTAGGAAGTTAATTATTTTATCCCCATTGCCTGTTCATGGAAATTATCCGTAATCGAAGCATATTTTTCGCTCCTTCCTTATACTCCATCGTTGATACCAAAACCATTTTTATTCTCTCGCATATATTCGTGAAACTTCAATGAATATATTTTTTTAACTTTTTGAAATGAACAAAGATAGATGTTTTTTGCGATTCTGAGACATTTTGAAATGCATCCAGATAGTTGTCACCAGACATCTTTTTTATCTATATTCGCTTCTATGTCGAAAGATGGTGAAAAGAGAGATGTAGTTAACCACTCAATAACCGGTTCATATTGATGATTAGTAAATAATAATTCTTCGATATTTCCATCATATCCACAAGAGCACCTTCTATTGTCGGGGCAACTACAACCACAAGAACAATAACAATTACAAGCCCCACCACCCTTTAATGCATTCTGTTCACGCCGCTCTAATTCTTCTTTGCTGAATTTATTCAGTTTAATTTTACTTAAAATTGGTTTATTCATTTCTATAAAATTTAAGGTTAAAAAATGATTTATTAAAAGAAAAGAAACATATCACACACTATTTAAAAACGACATTTTAGCATTTAGTGTCTAATGGAATTCAAAAATTTTTCAATTTCTTTTCTTGCAAATTGTAAGTGCGTGCGTACTGTACTCTCGGACAGTCTCATTTGTTCTGCAATTTCCTTGTTCGTCATTCCTTCTCCGCTGCTTTGTCTGAATATTTCACGACGTTGGGTTGGAATTTTTTCAACGAACGAGTCGATTGCCTCAGCGATTTCATCATTTTCTATCTTCTCGTCAAAGTAATCTTCATCTTTGTGATTTTCGAATACACTCATCGATTCTTCAGATGAAATCACGATGAACATCCCTGCTTTTTTGGTTTTGTTTTTTTTCAGAGCGTCTATGCAGAAATTGTGGGTTGTGCGATACAGGTAATTTTTGAGCGAGTCGCCTTCAGAAAAAATAGATTGCCGATTTTGCCAAATTTTTAAGAATACGTCATGAACCGTTTCTTGGGTAAGAAAATGATCTTTCAAGATTTTCATTGCATACCGGTTCAATTCAGTGTTAAACATATCATAAAGTTTACTGAGCGAAGCCTCGTCTCCATGTTGGATTT
>Ga0123353_10007244_pt1 | contig 14953 bp, 9 predicted proteins | sample TergutLab28metaG_3_FD_92763 | JGI IMG/M metagenome (GOLD analysis project Ga0123353, IMG submission 92763) | Labiotermes labralis P3 segment gut microbial communities from Petit-Saut dam, French Guiana - Lab288 P3 | ecosystem: Host-associated > Arthropoda: Insects > Digestive system > Gut ... | reverse complement strand
TAGTAGTAATGATGGTTTTTTCATTAACCGCCTGTGCAGTAACATCTGCCGCAGACCCCGCAACCCCGAACAACCCCTCCACCCCAAGTGACCCGGCTATCCCGGACAATCCCGGAACAGGAACAGGAAGCAGCAGTAATTTATCAGGCTCCGCGATGGATGTTCTCGCAAACATCGATGCAGCCCTTCAAGAAACAGGCATTCAAATGCCAATGACGCTTCCGCCAACAGAAGTCACCTCGGAAATGTCCCAAAATGACGTAGGCTTATCTTCATCGGATTTTGACAGACTCGTTGATAATGCAGCTTCCAGTCTTGCGGCAATCGGTACTTTCGCACACCAAATCGTTGTAATCCAAGCCAAAGACGCAAGCGCGGCAACTGAAGTCAAAGCCTTAGTTTCAGGAGCAAACGGCTATGACGCGCAAAAATGGATTTGTGTATGGCCGGCAAAAGTCATTGTTGTAGAATCAGGTGAATATGTTTTGATAGCGGCAGCTAATGCTGATGTTGTCGACGCGGCAGTCGCCCAGTTCAGAGCAGAAGCCGGAACAATAGGAACAGTCGTAACAATCTTTGAACACGACGGTGGTATTGAAGCCCCTGCGGGTGGCGGAGCAATAGCTCTTGGTTAAGCTAGATATTGAAAGGAATAGGCTAACATGGTTTTTTCCAGTCCGTCATTTCTATATTACTTCCTACCAATAACTTTGATTCTATACTTTATAACCCCAATGCCAAAAGGCTCGCCACGATTACGCAATATAACGCTTCTGGTGGCGAGTCTTGTTTTTTATGCATGGGGCGAGCCAAGATATGTTTTTCTTATGATTGCGCAATGTATCTTTGCATGGGGATTCAGTTTGCTTATCGAAAAGTACCGCGGGCAGAGAGCGTCCATGGTGTACATGCTTATTTCTTCGGCTGTCAGCGTGTCGGGGCTTATTTATTTTAAATACGCAAACTTCTTTCTATCAAATATCAACAATATCGCAAACACAAACATTCCACTTATAAACATGCTAATGCCGATTGGTATCAGCTTCTATACCTTCCAATTGCTCAGCTATACAATTGATTTATACAAAGGGCAGATTGAGATTCAACGCAATGTTCTGGATTTTTCTACCTATGTCGCATCTTTTCCGCAGTTGATTGCCGGTCCGATTGTTAGATATGCCGATGTGGCAAAGGCTTTTGCAAAGCGAGAGCATAGCTGGTCGAGGTTTGCAATGGGTATGCGCCGCTTCATATTCGGTCTCGGTAAAAAAATGCTGATCGCGAATTTGTTCGGTGAGCTTGTTGAGATATACAAGATCAGCGGTGACCAAAGCGTTTTGTTTGTGTGGCTGTATTTAATTGCTTATACAATGCAAATCTATTTTGATTTCTCCGGCTACAGTGATATGGCAATCGGCCTTGGTCATGTTTTCGGATTTAAGTTTCCCGAAAACTTCAACTACCCATATATTGCAGACAGCATAACTAATTTTTGGCGACGCTGGCATATGACTTTGTCGGGCTGGTTCAGAGATTATGTGTATATCCCGCTTGGCGGAAACCGCGTCAAGCTGCTCCGTCATGTTTTTAACATAATGATTGTGTGGATGCTGACGGGCTTTTGGCATGGTGCCGACTGGAATTTCATACTTTGGGGCGGTTATTTCGGGGTTGTGCTGCTGATTGAGAAGTTCTTTATCGGCAAAGCACTTGAAAAAATACCAAAAGCATTGCGGCATATATATGTTATGCTGATAGTCTTTATAAGCTGGGCGTTCTTTGATGCTGTCGGTGGTTTCGGTGTAGCGTTTAATACCATCGGACGCATGTTCGGCGCAGGCGGTTCGCTTGCATCAACTGAAGCGTTGTACTATCTGCGCAGCTATGCATTACCGATTATTATTGCGGTCATTGGTGTAACCCCGCTTTGTAAAAGGCTTGCGGAAAAAGTTGACGTAAAGAAAAAGCTTGTAATGATTCTTGAACCGGTGATTCTGTTTCTGATTCTAGCAGCTTCAACAGCAGCAATGGTAGACGGCTCATTTAATCCGTTTATATACTTTAGGTTTTAGAGAATAATGCAGAATTAAGAATGCAGAATGCAGAATTAATTTTAAAACTATATAATCACAATATGTTATGAGTATACAGATATCCACTAGAATTAGAAACAAAAGAAAACTGGTATAACTTTACTACACTGAATATATTATTAATTCTCAGAGTGGAGGCTTTTATTATGGATAAGAAAAATCCAACCTTTAGAGAGCTTGTTATTTGTGTGATTTTCATCGGTTTTATCGGTACTTTTTTCGTGTTGAACTTTGTTATCCCCGAGCCCGCTGTGCTTGTAAGTGAGCGCAGGGTTCCGGCGAAGTTTCCGGAGGTCAGCTTAAACGCGATCATGAGTGGTGATTTTATGAGCGGGTTTGATGATTATGCGGCTGACAGGTTTGTTTTCCGGGATACTTTCAGGATGATCCATGCTTTTCAAATCCTCGATGTATATCAGCAGACAGATAAGTCAGGACTCTACAGATGCAATGCTGTCGGCATTGGTGAGTTCAGGCGTGTTGATACTACTTCATTCAGGCAAACTTCGGAGAGAATACAAAGAGCCGCCGCGCTTGTTGCAGCTTCGGATGTAAATGTTTACTATTCAATCGTTCCCGATAAAAGCGTTTTTGCAGAGCGTTATTATCCCGGTTTTGATTTATCCGTTGCAGAACCTATCCTTCTGGATGTACTGAGTGATTATCCGTACATACGGGTTATGGAGTCACTAAATGCCGACATGTTTTACAAAACTGATTTGCATTGGGATCAGTCAAGGATTTCCGGTGTCGTGAGTCACTTGCTCTCGTCGATGGGTGCCAATCAGGTTCTCAGCGATTTCCCGATTGTTACTGTCGGTGAGTGGAACGGGGTTTATGCCGGTCAGCTTGCTCTGCCTGTTACTCCCGATATAATGTCTTATGTTGATGTGCCGGGACTCAGTGTTATGTATTTAAATGATAGGACTCTGGAGTTTGAAGAGGGTCCGGTATACGATCTTTCCCGGTTTGGCGGTGTTGATCCTTATGACTTTTTCCTTCGGGGTCCTCAGCCGCTCATAATAATAGAAAACCCGTCAGCACCGAAGCGTGAGCTTTATCTGTTCCGCGATTCTTTCGGAAGCAGCCTTGCGCCTCTGATGATGGAGGCATATTCTAAAATAACAATAATTGACCTGCGCTATATAAATTTGCAAATCCTTGATCAGTTCATCGAGTTCAATTCAGGAGCGGACGCATTGTTTATTTTCAGCTCACAGATATTCAATAATCCAAGTATTGTACAGGCATAATAATGTGACAAAGAGGTCACCTGTCGTGTTACTATTCACAGAAAAAGAACGTCATTCTGCGACTAAAGCGCAGAATGACGTGGCTGGAAATACCCCACTTTACAGTAACCTTTGCTGATTTAATTATCCAACTCTCAAATCTTGCACATTGGTTGACTAAAGTGTGCAATTTGTGGTAAAATTAGCACCGCAGTAAGTAGGAGAGTTTAATTTTTTGTTATCTCCGGGGGGAAGAAGCCGGTAATGTCATTTTTACGAAAGTTAAATAAAAAACTCAATAACATGTTCAACGGTCAGGTGGTTGCCCAAGATATGGGTGGCTGCCTTGTTCTTTCAGGTGAATTAAGTAAATGGAATGATGTCGTTCGAGCGGGAAAAACTGCCGCGGATGATAATCCGTTTTTTGGACTTGTAAACAATATTGAGTGTACCGGAGAAAAACCAATGCCGATCAGAACACCAAAAATCGAAGACGGTGCTCTTGAGTGGGAGGAGCCCGATGTTCTTATAATCGGCGGCGGTGTTACGGGGTGCGCTATTGCCCGTGAGCTTTCCAAATATAGCCTTAGTATACTTCTTGTCGAAAAGGAACATGATGTCGCTATGCAAATGTCCGGTCGAAATCTTGGTGTAGTGCACTCAGGGGTCGGATTAAAAAAAACCTCACAAAGGTACAAGTTCGCCAGACTCGGTAATGCAATGTATGCGAACCTTTGTAAGGAGTTAGGAGTTAATTACACACGTACCGGGCAATTTGTTTATCAAAAAAACCGGCTATGGGATTCATTTTTATCATTGATACGATTGTACTGGATATGGATGGGCTTTAAGGATGTCAGAGTTGTAGGCAGAGACGAGCTCCGCAGATATGAACCCGCCGTCAGCAACGATATCAGAGCTACTCTGTTTTTTCCTGCGACCGGGGTTGTAGATCCATTTGACTTAACAATCGCATATGCCGAAAATGCAGTGCAAAATGGTGTGAGTTTATCTTTGGATACTATGGTTAAGTCAATGGTCACGGAAGATGGCACTATTAAATCCGTCACAACTAACCGCGGAACAATCAATCCAAAGGTAGTAGTAAATGCTGCAGGTGTTTTTTGCGACCATATCGCTTCAATGGCAGGCGACCGGTTTTATTCCATACATCCGCAAAAAGGGACAGCTGCAGTTATTGATAAAAAACATGCCTCCAAGCTTATTCAAACTGTCCTGACCTCCGTAGGCAAAACACCTGCGAAAAGAGTACATACAAGAGATTGCAGTTTAGTGCGTTCAGTTGACAACATGGCTCTTGTAGGTCCGGATAAGTTTGAAACCATCCACAGAGAAGACTATTCTACTTCATTGTTTAGCATAAAAGAAATCTTTACCTCGTTATCCAAGGTAATTCCTGCATTAGATGCGCAGGATGTCATTGCATACTATTCAGGAATAAGTGCGGCAACATATGATGATGACTTTATAATCAGAAAAGGCGTGTATACATCAAATATTATACATGCCGCCGGGTTGCAGACACCAGGACTTACATCTGCTCCTGCTATAAGTGAAGAGGTATGCCGTATGGTTCTTGATATGTTCGGCGGAGAGGATAAAGTAGAGAGAAACCCCAATTTTGACCCTATTCGCAGTGCTCCGCCACGCTTTGCACAGATGGATGACCAGGAACGCGCAAAGCTCATTGAGTCAGACCCCGATTATGGTATTATTATTTGCAGATGCGAGGGAATCAGCAAAGGAGAAGTTTTAAACGCTCTTCGCCGTAACGTAAAATGCTTTACTCATGATGGTGTTAAAAGACGTGTACGTACAACAATGGGTCACTGCCAAGGCAGCTTTTGCAGTCCTCAGATAGTTGATATTATTGCCGCGGAAAAGCGTTTACTTCCGCAATATGTCAGGAAAAGCGGTAGTGGCAGTGAGAAGCTCTTTGGAAACCCAAAAGCTTTACTTCAAAAAAAGATGTCCTCCTCTTCAAGAATTTCAGATCGTGACCGAACAGACCCCGAGACTGTTGCACGCTTACATAAAAAAGCTCAAGAGCTTCATGGAAAAAAAGAAAAGGAATCAGAAAACTATGTTGACGAGTAGAGTAGGTGTTGTCGTCATCGGCGGAGGTCCTGCAGGGCTTGCTGCTGCTGTTGCTGCATCTGTAGATGGAGCATCGGTTCTGCTTGTTGACAGGGACGCAAGCCTTGGAGGAGCATTAAAGCAGGCTATTCATGATGGCTTTGGAACATTGAGACACGATAATAGGCTCACCGGACCCGAATATGCGTTCATCGACATTTCTGCTCTTGAGCAAACAAGTGCTTTTGTTATGCTCCAGACTTCCGTCATAAAAGTTGTTAATACCGGCAACTCCTTTCAACTGACCCTCTGCAACAGACACGGGATTGTCATAGTAGAGGCAAAAAGTATTGTTCTTGCCACCGGCTGCATTGAGCGTTCAGCTTACCATCTTTCAATCCACGGTTCTCGTCCTGCCGGAGTATTAACCGCAGGCAGTGCTCAGTGTTATTTAAATATTATGGGACAATTGCCCGGAAAAAACTGTATCATTCTCGGAAGTAGTGACCTTGGTTTAGTTATGGCAAGAAGATTAGCGCTCGAAGGAGCAAGGGTGCTCGGCGTATATGAACCGTCCCCGTTCCCTGTCGGATTATTACAAAATGTTTCTGAATGTCTTAACACTTTCTTTATTCCGCTTCATTGCGAGCACACAGTTACTCATATATTAGGAGCAAGCAGATTAAAATCGGTAATAGTTCAGCGTGTCGATAAGAATTTGAATGCCATAAGAGGTTCAGAGAACAGAATACAATGCGATGCTCTTATTATAGCAGGAGGTTTGCTGCCTGAAACATATCTCGCCGACTCTCTCGGTATCCCCATCTCCGAGGCTACAGGCGGACCGATATGTGATCAAAATTTCATGACAATGACCGAGGGAATTTTCTGTTGCGGAAACGCATTATATATAAATAGTATGGTTGATTACATTTCCGAATGTGGAGAAATTGCAGGTCAAAGCGCAGCTCGATACATGTACTACGATCGACAAATTGTTGGTGTTAGCATAAGTAAGGATTTCCTTTATTCCGCCCCTCAATGCTTGGATTTAGGCATGTTGCGAGGAGAGGTTATATTATTTTTCAGACCTCGCGAAACTCGGGAAAACGTAACTGTGCTGGTTCTCGTTAATGGCCATACTGTACATAGTCAGGAATTCCTTACATTATTTCCGTCGAAGGTTGAACGCCTTGCTGTGAACTTTAATACTGCTTTGACCCCCGAAAGTAAAATTGAATTAAGAATGCAAAATGCAGAGTTGAGTGTAAAAAACAAAGAAACAAGCTCTGAAGAGTCAAGCTCTGAAGAGCCAGGCACTGAAGAACCAAGTATTGAAGAGCCCGGTAATATAAATCAAGAATCCGAAAATGAGAGCGTTACATAATTATTATGTGTACCAAGGGCGCATTGGAATGGAATGGAGTTCAGCGTGAAAAATAATAAAGAAAGGGAAAACCCGGTGCGTATCACCATGCGTTATTTTCATGCCGATTTATACGTAGCCGGGAATGGCGTTTGATATGAGGAGGCTATACTGCATAACTTGTCCTGCCGGTTGTCTGCTAACAGTGATAGGCAGTGGTTTCGATATGGTTATTGAGGGTAATAAGTGCGAAAAAGGACGAGAGTTCGCAAAGCACGAAATGTCTAACCCGAGCAGGACTCTTACAACAACAGTGCGTACTAAATTTCCCGGTGTTCCCGTGATTTCTGTCAGAACCGACGGAGAGATACCTCGTGATAAGCTTATGGACGCTATGAAGGAGCTCAGCGGTGTTGTTGTAGAAACAGAACTGGGATGCGGTGATACGGTCCTGGAGGATGTTGCTAAAACAGGAGTAAATGTAATTGTGACTAGTTTTGCACTTATGAAGCTTGGTGCTGAACTGGAAAACAAGAATGTCGAGCTCAGCAGACGTGGTACTTCGGGAGAGTCGGGAGGCAATACATCTTCGGGGATGTTCACGGGTTTCAAATCTGCAACTAATAATATGGGAAATACCGGAATACTTGATGATTCAGGAGCAGAGGCTGCCGGTGGTTTTGTAGGAGCAGCCGGAGAAGCTGTAGGCGTAGAGGACACATATGTTGATGATGAGGCAGAAGAGATTAACGACGGAGAAGAAGAAGGGCGAATGAGAATATCCAGTCGCCCTCACATAAAAAGGAGATAGTAAGAGATACACAAACCTGTCATTCTGTGTATATTTCATACTCCGTAGAGGTGAAAAGGCGTTTGTCGCAGAATCTATTGCAGTGTAAGCGTTCTATATGACATATAGCGTAGCTGCGACATGGATTCTGCGACTTCGCGCAAAATGACGAGAGATTAGTGTCCCGTTACCAGCAAAAACATTCAACCCGACAACGCTTCCGCCCATTTGCTGTATTTGCAGATTTTCTCGTTGCATTCTGCTCGTGTTTCTCCGCTTGCCAATATATATACCTTTACCTTCGGTTCTGTTCCCGAGGGGCGAACTATCACTGCCGTTTTGTCTGCAAGGTCGTATCTTAGTACATTTGAGCCCGAGAGTTCCATTTCTTTTGTTTTTCCTGTTTTGACATCCAATACTGTTCCGGGCTGATAGTCTCTTCTTGCAATTATATCCACGCCTGCAAGCTCAGCCGGCGGGTTTTCACGCAAGCCTGCCATAAGGTTTCGCATCTTCGCTATTCCGTCAAGACCGGGCATTATCAGATTCAAAGTTCTCTCACCGTATTGTCCGTATTTTTCGTAAAGCTTCTGCATGGCATCATACAGGGTCATGCCCTGTCCCGCATACCATGCAGCCATTTCCGCCAGCAGCATTGATGCCGTTACCGCATCTTTATCTCTTACAAAATCGCCTATCATATAACCATAGGATTCTTCATATGAGAATATTACATTGCCCTGCCCTTCCGCTTCGAGGGTGTTTTTCTTTTCTGCCATAAACTTAAAGCCTGTGAAAGTGTCAAAACAAACAACATCGTTTTTTTCTGCGATCAGTCTTGCCATCTCTGTTGTTACAAGTGATTTAAGAATCACAGGCATCTGCGGCATCGTGCCTGCGCGGCGTTTTGCTCCTATTATATAGTCAATCAGGAGAACCCCTGTTTGGTTTCCTGACAGTGTGATATAGTCTCCCGAACCGGAACTTACCATAATCCCTACGCGGTCTGCATCCGGGTCAGTTCCTATTATAAGGTCGGCTCCGTTTTCTTTTGCCAGTGATATTGCCAATGCAAAGCCTTCGGGGTTTTCGGGGTTTGGAGAAACTACGGTTGGGAATGTGCCATCGATTTTCATTTGCTCCGGTTCACATATAATGTGCTTTAATCCCAATCTGCGCAAAGCTTCCGGCACGAGCTTGTATCCTGTGCCATGAAATGGTGTGTATACCAGTTTGAATGTCTCCGCTACTCTTTTTACCGCCTCAAAATCGTTTGCTTGTGCCATGACATTCATAAGAAACAGTTCGTCGGTTTCCGCACCCATTACGGCAATGAGTCCTTGATTCACTGCATCAAAGTAGTCCATACGGCGAATGGAGTCAAACATATCGAGTTTTTCCATTTTACTTGCTATCTCTGCTGCGTGATGCGGAGGCAACTGTGCTCCGTCCGACCAATAGACCTTGTAGCCGTTGTATTCCTTCGGGTTATGGCTGGCGGTTATGTTTATCCCTGCTATGCAGCCATAATGACGTATTGCAAATGATAGCTCGGGTGTTGGACGCAGAGAGTCGAAAATCCGTACTTTTAGTCCGTTACCTGCAATTATACTTGCAGCTTCGCGTGCGAATTCATCACTTCTTAAACGGCAATCAAAGCAGATTGCAACGCATTTGTCTTTGTTGTCACCCGGTTCATCCAGTATAAGCTCCGCAAATGCCTGCGTTGTGTGGCGTATGACATGAATGTTCATTCGAAACAACCCTACTGCCATTATTCCCCGTAGTCCCGCCGTGCCGAATTCCAAACGGCTGAAAAAGCGGCTTTCTATTTCTTTTTCATCATTTGCTATACCGCGAAGCTCCTCTTTTTCACAATCCGACAACACAGAGCTTAAAAGCCAAGTATTATATTGTTCTTTATAGTTCATTTTATTCCAGCTCCGCGTCTTCTTCAACAATTTCTGCGCTTAATACGTTTTTGGCATCCTCAAGCATAGTTTCCGGTACGAAGATTTCCATTCCGCTTGGAGGGTGACCAAAAATGAGCTTGCCAAACGCCCCATTGTTAGGATACTCACTGACATGCGGGATTCCATATGCTTCGAGGAGATTTATTGCCAGCTCTAAATCCAACGGTCCTCCTGATATATGCTTCAGATATACCGGTGCTACGGGCTCACCGTTTTCATCCCTGGGCCAGTTTGGGCTATCGGGTTTTTTAAATTTCCATTCCATTCTATTCATCCCCACTTTCATTTACAATGTTGTAAAACCATCGATTGCGGATATTGCTTTCTCGTATTCCCCGCTTAGTTTGTATAGCATAAGACGATTTACTTCTTCTTCCAAATGTGTGTTTTGAACAACGCTTTCCAGTTCGTTTGAGAAATAATTAATTGAATTTATATCGAACCCGACAAATGCCGTTTTTAGCTGCAGCAGGATATTTTTGAGCGCTTCTTTATCTACATGTGCTTTTTTGTGTTTGTCACGTACGAGTAGTATGGCATCACTTATATTTGTAAGCAGAACTTCAAAATCCTCAAGGAATTTGTCAATATTCGTATAAATAAATCCTTCGTTTTGTTCTTTTCCAGCTTGCTCAAGTATGTCTGCCGCAGCAGAAATTTCTTCTGCTCCAATACCTGCAGAAGCACTTTTTAACGCATGTATATAAGTTATAAACAGTGTCAGGTCTTCTGATTCCGCGGCAGACTTTATTTCTTTGAGCTTTTTGTACCCGTCATCCAGGTAAACCAGAAGTGTTTTGTTGTAGTAATCAACTGTACCTCCTGTTAATGCTAATCCTCTTTTAGTATTAACACCGTCTATATGCAATTCCTCTTCTGTTACATTATATACTATTTGCTGCCGGTTGATAACCGGTTCTTCTTGCAGCTCCTTCGGTATCCATTTTTTCAAGACATCATTTAATAAACCAATGTCAATGGGTTTTGGCAAAAAGTCGTCGAATCCGCTTTCTATGAAATACTCTCGCACCCCGTAAAGTGTGTTTGCCGTAAGCGCAATAATGGGTACCTTTGAGTAATAAGGGTCTGTTTTTCCCATTTCTCTGATTATTGCGGTTGCTTCAATGCCGTCCATTTTCGGCATCATATGATCCATAAATATAAGGTCGTACCTGTTTGATGAAACAGCTTCTATTGCCTCGGCACCTCCCTGTTTCAGGTCAATATGCATTTCATAAGGCTGCATTAACCCCTTTGCGACAAATAAGTTTGTATTTATATCATCTACGACTAATAGTTTTGCACCGGGTGCTTTGAAGCTGATCTTAGCTTTAGCGGATGATCTTGAGGTATTTTCGGGGTATCCGTTGAGAACATTTGCCGTCGGGATGGAATAAATCGGCGTGGTAAGAACCCGTGTGCTCCTTAAGGGTAATAAATCTCCGAACTCGGCAACTAAAACGACGGTAGTATTAGTTTCAATAAACCCATACGTCGACTTGATAGAATAGAAAAGATTTGACTCCAAAAACGCGTATGAATACAAGTTGCTTGAGAGTTCCTCATAGAAGGCTTCATCAGATGAAACGGAGTTGTATCTTACGCTAAGGTCATCCATAGTTTGTTCCATAGATTTTATGCAGATTTCGCGACGTTCATAAATGAGTACATAGTGGCTGTCATGACTATTGACCTGAGCGATACTCTCGCTGTTTATGATTTCCTGTGGCAGAGCTATCGTAAATATCGAGCCTTTACCTACCTCCGACTCTGCATATATCTCCCCGTCCATCGCGGTTACGAGATTTTTTGTAATCGCCAACCCCAATCCCGAGCCCTCAATGCCTTTGTTTTTTATCATATCAAACCTGGTGTATTCTTCAAAGATGAGCTCAAGGTCATCTTTTTTTATGCCTTTCCCGCTGTCTTCGATTTTCACTACCAGATTTCCGGTATTCTCATTTATTTCATCCATATAAACACAGAGCGAGACAAAACCTGTGTCCGTGTACTTAACTGCATTACTCAAAACATTAAGTATAACCTGTCGTATTCTTTTAACATCGCTTTTTAATATACCCGGTATATCACAACTCACGTTTACAGTAAAGCACAACTGTGAATCTAAAACTCTTGGTTTAATAATATTTATTACATCATTTATCAAGGACGATACGATATATTCTTCCGAAGCAATTTCCAGTTGACCTGACTCTATCTTTGATATGTCCAGGATATCGTTTAAAATGTCAAGGAGATTCTCTCCCGCTTGTGTGATAGCCGAAACGTATTCTGCCGCCACTTTGGGCAGATTTTCACGGATAGTCAGCTCTGCCATACCCAAAATAGCATTAAGCGGAGTACGGAGCTCGTGGCTCATTCTCGCTAAAAAGCTGCTCTTTGACCGGCTTTCCTGCTCTGCAATTTCTTTACGTACAGCATTCGTAATGTCGCTCATAATTAAGAATACGCCGGCGAAGTCATCGTTTTTGCGAAAAATCGGTATTATGTCACATTTAAATTTGTGATTGTCATTATCAATCTCAACGATCTCATAGATTTTATCATTATTGCCGCCGTTTCCATTTTCAAAAAATACACGCTCAACATGCTCTACGAGTTCTTTTGTAAAAAATGAGGAGCCGAATCTCTCAACAATGTGTGAAAGGGTGAGCCCTATGAGCATACTGACATCATCAATATCAAGATGCCTCTCAATTGACTTGCTACCTACGAGAAATATTGTCTCTTTATTAAAAATGAATATTAAATCCGGGCATGATACAAGAAGCATACGCAGATATGTTTCCTGCGTTTGCTTCTCATTGAGAATGGTTCTGCTTAAGCCCATTTGATTATCATTATTCAATTTGTTGATTTCCTGACGCTTTAAGACTATTCTCAGTTCCCTTTTAAGCTTCTTATTTTCCGCCTCGAGGGTGCTGTATAGCTCTAATAACTCGTCGTAGCTGATATTGGAATAATCATGAGTGTTCAATGTGCACCTCTGTTTACTTTTTCACCTTCGCGAAGGATGAAAAATACCCGGAAAATAACGTAAAGTGTTCTGTAAGATATATTCGAATGCTTCATATGCTGTATCAAACAACTAAAATAACCATTGAATACTCGTGATTACGATTAAACGCGACACCATCTCTTACGGATGTCGGGCATATTTCACCGCCTGATCCGCCTATCATAAAAGGTATGTCGTTTCTTATGGTATCTTTTGCCAGTTGCAACTCAGCCAAAGGTTTATTAACTCCCATCAGCATAAATTGCCGCGAAACGCAAGAAAATATAAGGGCTCCGTTTACACCTTCCATATCATTTAGTTTTTTTAGTCCCTGTAAGGATGTAGAAATGATTGATTCCTCATCAGCCTTTAGTACTGATAGCTTTGAACCAACTTCTATAGTACCGCCGAATACTCCCGCACCTTCTGCCGTGACGCTTGATTGTTCGCGTATAACAGGGATACCGTCGTAATCATTGGCTGAAGGAGAGTCAATCAACAGCGGTATACTGATCATACTTTCGGGAATACCCAAGGATTCTCGGAAAAAGTCTTTTGTTACTATATTATTTATTTCGTATACGATATTGTCTACTGCTTTTGTTACCTCTGCTCTTAAAGGGATGCTGCTTAATTCACGTAAAGTGGCAATAATAAAACGGGGGGTAATGTTCCCGTAGCATAGTATAAACGGCATAGTATCCTTAAAGTTTTTACCATTATAGATAGTGCTGCATTCACTGAATGTAGCCGTATCATCAATTGCAAGAGAACCAAACTGCGGAACCCCCGGCAAAATCTTTTCCCATGCCTCAATAAACACATCACCTGAAAACAACTCAAGTATAAAAGGCGGAAAGGTCAGTACAAGCTTCGGCGGGGTTGACTGCCCTGCCGCTGCAGCTTCATATGCTTTTGCTGTAGGTTCGTAAGCATCTGTTGTTAATCTCTCGGTTACCCCTGTTACAAATTGTATGTCATCCGACGTCATAACAAACAGTGTTAAGATCAGATCTCCTACTTCATTGTTTACCGACTGTGATGACGTGGTTATACCAACTATATCAAATGATAAGCCGTTACATATATACTCCAGTGTTTCGCTGTAAATGAACTCAGGGTTGCACATTACAATCCCGACCGTGCTGCTCTGAAGCGTGAGTTTACTGTTCAGTTGAGATTTTATATCATCAAGCGCAATAACGTGGTCATCAATTTCGTAAGTGTATACACTTGCACATTTTAACATTCTATTCTCCTTTGTGTTCATATTGAGTTCGAAACTGTGTTGATAACTTCTTATAGTCGTCAGATACGCCCAGGAAGATTTCGATAAGAGCCGGGTCAAAATGGGTTCCTTTGCCATTAATAATTATCTCGACTGCTTCTTCATGTGTCATTGCGGCTCTGTACGGTCTGTCGGAAACCAGTGCATCGTATACGTCCGCTATTGCCATAAGCCGTCCCTGCAGCGGGATCTCTTTTCCCGACAGACCACTGTGATAACCACTGCCGTCCCATCTTTCGTGGTGTGTTGCCGCCAGCATCTTTGCCTGTACGAGAAAGTCCTGCTGCGATGATTTTTTTTCTATGCCTTCAATGATTGTTGCACCAATTTTTGTGTGCTTTTTTATTGTATCATACTCATCAGGTGTCAGTTTTCCCGGTTTGCGCAGAATCTTGTCATCAATCGCTATTTTGCCTATATCATGCAACTGAGCTGACTGCAGCAGTAAATCTTTGTCCCAGTCTGATGCTTCATTGGAGAATTCATCATTAATCCAAAGCGCATCGAGAAGTATACTCAGATACTGTTGGGTTCTTTCAATGTGACCACCCGTATTGCTGTCTCTGCGGTCAACAAGCTCAGCCATTGTGCTCAGTATCGCGTTTTTCAATTCAACAACTGTTTTTGTCTTCTCATCTACCATCTGCTGGAGATTCTCGTTAAATGCCATAAGCTCCCGTTGTTGATTACTTAATGCTTTTTTTTGTGACAATAAAAGCAGATGAAGTTCAAGGCGTTTCAGTAACAGCGGCGGCGAAAACGGTTTTCCTATATAGTCTATTGCACCTAATGTAAGCCCTTCCAACTCACTGTCAACATCGATTTTTGCAGTAAGGAAGATGACAGGTATATCCTTGAGTTCGTTTTTTTCTTTAAGAATCTTTATTGCTTCAAAGCCATTCATTTCCGGCATTTCAATATCCAGTAAAATCAAGTCGGGAACAATTATCTCAAGTACCTGAAATAGCCTTTGCGCAGAGTTTAGTGTCATAATATTATAGTCTTGTTTTAGTATGTTATTTCCAACAGTTAAGTTTGTTATATTGTCATCAACAAGCATTATCGTTTGTCTCTTGGTGCTCATTCCATACCCTC
>Ga0123353_10007240_pt1 | contig 14958 bp, 10 predicted proteins | sample TergutLab28metaG_3_FD_92763 | JGI IMG/M metagenome (GOLD analysis project Ga0123353, IMG submission 92763) | Labiotermes labralis P3 segment gut microbial communities from Petit-Saut dam, French Guiana - Lab288 P3 | ecosystem: Host-associated > Arthropoda: Insects > Digestive system > Gut ... | reverse complement strand
TGACAAGTAGAGGCATATTTTCAGAACTTCCGACAACTGCAACTCGTCCGCAACCGACCACATTTGTCCCATTTTTTAACGCGACGGGTCGCTACACCGTCTACTTCGACGTATTCACCGAAGAGGAATGGCAAGAACGCGAGGCGGAATACAAGGCGGAGCAGGCGCGGTTGCAGGAGATTGAACGGCTGACGGTCGATTTCTTTCAGCCGGGGGAGATGCAACCGGAGCGGGATCACAATTTCCGTGGGGTGAACACGTCATTCGGCGAAGCGTTCGGCAGAAAATGGCGACACGCGACAGGCGGCGGCTCGATGACCTTTGAAATGAAGGTCAATCCTGATACGATGAACAAACTGGTGTTCACTTATTGGGGGAGCGACAGCGGTAATCGCCTCTTCGACATTCTCGTCGACGGCAAAAAGATTGCCGAACAACGACTCGATCACAATGCCCCGGAGAAATTTTTCGATGTCGAGCATCTGCTCGATGACGAGGCGTTTCGTAATAAAGAGAGAATTACCGTAACGCTCCAAGCCCGCCCCGGTGCCATTGCCGGTGGTTTTTTTGGGTGTCGGACGGTGATCGTGGAGTAGGATTATAACGCGCCGCGAATGTCAACGAGCAAAAAACTGAGCCGCAATCGTAAGCAATTGCGAATCGGAGCCCACCGCGTAAGCAAGGCAAAGAGCGCAAAAGATCGTATCCTTTCCAGCAAGAGCGTTTTCAGTATTTTCATTTTTTTGCCGATGTGGGCATACAGTGTCGAAATTCACGGTAATTATTGCATATTGCCAATCCCGCCGGTTCTGCACGGAGTACCGGCTAAATGGATTGACACACCGCAGAAAATCGGATAGCCTTATCCCGTTATGGAACGCACATTGATATTACTGAAACCGGACACCGTCGAACGGCAACTCGTCGGGACGATATTGAGCCGATTTGAACAGAAAGGACTGAAAATCGTCGCAATGCGGATGCTGCAATTTACGCCGGAACTTGCCCGAAAGCATTACGCCAATCACGTGGACAAGCCGTTTTATCCCGGTTTGGAGATGTACATCACGAGTGGTCCCGTGGTGGCGGCGATTTTGGAAGGCACGGAAGCCGTTGCCATTGTTCGCCGAATGATCGGACCAACCAATGGTGCCGAGGCACCGTCTGGGACCATTCGCGGAGACTTTGCGTTGAGCAGTCAACGTAACCTTGTGCATGCGTCGGATAGCATTGCTGCCTCCGAGCGGGAAGTTGCGATCTTCTTTGAATAAGTGCCAATCGATTTTTCTCTTCGTGCCGCAAACATTACGTCAGCCATCGGGCAACATCTTTTGCCCAGTAGGTCAAAATGATGTTCGCTCCCGCACGAGTGATGGTGGTAAGCGATTCCAAGACGACCGCCTTTTCGTCGTTCCAGCCGCGTTCCGCCGCCGCTTTTGAACGGGTGGAAAATGTTAGGCACCCGCCGGTACTCCGCGCATAGAACCGGGGGGGCTAACGCCGCCCCGCTCTTGCGATTATAATGCGTCCTATGACAAAATACATTGCCTTCGTACTCTGTTTCCCCTTTTTCTGCTTAATCGGTGCCGCACCGTTTGTTGCCGCCCAAGATGCCGCCAAGATTCGGCAGTCGATGGACAAAGGAATCGCCTTTCTGCGTTCGACACAAAGCAACGCAGGAAGTTGGGATACTCCGCGAACCCGACTCGGTCCTACCACGATTGTCCTCGCCGGGCTTATCGATACCGGGGTCAGCATTGATGATCCGATGATCGTAAACGGTCTTAAATTCGTGCTCGCATCTGTTGCCGAAGACGGAGGGATTTATACTCCTGACGGGTTTTTGCAAAACTATGAGACTTGTTGCGCAATCATGTGTCTTGCCAAAGCAAATGTTGCCGCAAAAAAGAAGGACGGTAGCGAACCCTACAAAGCTCTGCTCGACAAAGCAGAGAAATTCCTTCGGGGGATGCAATTCACCGAAGAGCGAGGTATCCGACCGGATAACCCGCAGTACGGTGGAATCGGTTACAGTGCCACCACACGTCCCGATATGTCGAATGTGCAATTCTTCCTTGATGCCCTGAAAGCGACAGGCGCAAAGGAAGACGATCCGGCAATTCAGAAGGCACTCGTCTTTGTTTCCCGATGTCAAAATTTGGAATCGGAACACAACACAATGCCCTTCTTAACGCAGAATGCTGGCGGCTTGGATGGCGGATTTATCTATTACAATCAACCTGATCCAGAAGGTTCCAAAGAAACGGAAGGGCTTCGCAGTTACGGTGGAATGACGTATGCTGGCTTGAAGAGCATGATCTATGCTGGTCTAACCAAAGAGGACAAGCGGTTCCAAGCCGCTCTCGATTGGATCGCCAAGAATTATTCGGTAACGGAAAATCCCGGTCGTGGTGCCGCCGGACTCTACTATTATTATCAAACGAAGGCAAAGACGCTCGATGTACAAGGTTTGCCTCTCCTCGAAGTCAGCACCGGCAAGAAACACAACTGGCGTGCCGACCTGTCGGAACAGTTAATTGCGTTGCAACAAGCGAATGGTTCTTGGCTCAATGCGGAATCTCGGCAATACATGGAAGACGATGCTAACCTGGTAACGGGATATGTTTTGCTAACCTTGGCGTTGTGCAAGGAGTAAACAGCGAGCCGCGAACGTTAGAGCGTGACTCTTCCGTTCGCGGCTCGTTACCCCAACCGATGGGCTTACGCCCCCCGCTCTTGCGCTGTACAATATCCCCCATGAAGATCCTTGCCCTCGAAACGACGGAAAAGTTCGGAAGCGTCGCACTGCTAAACGACACGCACGTTCTCGCTGAAATCATTCTCCCGAAAGACCGCCGGAGTTCGCAGACGCTCCATCCGGCAATGCATTCGCTCTTTGAAACGACGCAAATCGCTCCGGCAGACATCGACCTCGTTGCCATCGTTGCCGGTCCCGGTTCGTTTACCGGCTTGCGTGTTGGTGTTACCGCTGCAAAAGTGTTTGCATATTCCACTGGGGCAAAGGTGGTTGCGTTGGATACGTTTGAGACCATTGCTTTCGGAAGCGCGGACACAGTCTGCGGCTCTCTGTCGGTGGGTGTCGATGCCCAACGAGGGGAAGTCGTTGCCGCTGTGTTGCGTCGAACGGATGACGGACACATCGAAACGGTCAAAGAACCGGAACTGATTCCCGTTGCCGATTGGTGGAAACATGCCGAACAGTACAACGATATAGAGTTCACCGGTCCCGCGTTGGAACGATGGAGTGCAAAGGCACCGTCGCACATCGCGTTGGCACCGGAGTGCGATTGGTTTCCGAGAGCGTCCGTAGCGGGCAAACTCGCTTTATCGAGAGAATACGATGACGTGTTGAGATTGCAACCGATCTACTCCCGACCAAGCGCAGCGGAGGAACGAAAACAAAAGAGCGGAGGGCGCTAGCCCGCCGGGAATATGCGTCAATACGCAAAATAGTGCCTACAGAATTTGCTCGCACCCCATACAGGCAGGGACTTACATAAATTACCACAGTGTGGTAAATTCATTGTTGCCGTTGCTTATAATGCCTCCCCTCTGTTCATGCACATCATCATTTTTGAAGACGTTCACACGCCGCAGCTGTTTCCGGCAACGATTGCACGACCAGCGTTTGCCATCAACATCGGAACCTATCGACTCATCGATCTCGCCCAGAGATTCGGCAATCATGTCGAAGTGATGACTCGACCCTACCTTCGAGAAATCGTCAAGCGAGACTTTCCGAATCTGTGGACCCCAGAAAAAAGAGAACGGTCTGCGCCGATTTTAGCACTCAATGCCAGAGTGGTGCCACACATTGACCTATTTCAAACACTTCAAGATGCACTCAAACAGGGACAATCGGGTGTCATCAACACCCCCAGCGGAGTTGCCTGTGCTCTTTTTGCCAATGAAAATCCCTTCCCGCACGACTTTGTCGGTTGCTCCCAGTTGACCGGCATCATTGCGGATTTGGGTCTCAAGCCACTCGACATTCAAGCATCCATGCTAGAGTATACGCACGACATTGTCCGGCACCACTTGCGGATCATGAACGACAACATGAATGACCGGCTTAAAACCGGCTCATACAAAGAGATATCCGAAGGTGTTTTCGCAACTGAAGGACAAACGCTTGGACAACATTGTGTGACGAACAGTACCCGAGGTCCCATCATTCTTGAAGAAGGGGTCAAAATTGGTCCCTTTTGCTTTTTCAGGGGTCCCGTCTATGTCGGAAAAGATTCCAAAATTGTCGAGTATGCCGCTTTGAAAGATGCTGTTTCCGTCGGCAGTACCGCAAAGATCGGCGGCGAAGTCGAGGCTTCTATTGTTGAGACGTACTCCAACAAGCAGCATCACGGTTTTTTAGGACACAGTTACCTCGGCAGTTGGGTCAACCTCGGAGCAGGAACGAGCAACAGCGACTTGAAGAATACTTACGGCGAAGTCGTCATGGATTATGGTGGAGCAAAGGTCAAGACGGGCATGCAGTTCGTCGGCAGTTTTATCGGCGATTATGCCAAGACGGCGATCAACACGAGCATTTTCACGGGCAAGACTATCGGAGCATGCAGTATGCTCTACGGCTTTATTACGACGAATGTTCCGAGTTTTGTGAACTATGCCCGAACGTTCGGGCAGGTTACGGAAACCGCTATCGAAACGCTTGTTTCGACGCAAGCCCGAATGTTCGCCCGGCGCAATGTCGAACAGCGTCCATGTGACATTCAGCTACTCCGAGACATTTACGAAATGACAAAACACGAACGTCAACTAGCGAGTGAACCGTTGTCGTTATAATAGACTTCGGTACACTAGTGCATCATTCCTCAAATGTTCTTGCTTGATTTTTGCATAAGCGTTCCGATATTTTTGGACGTATCGGCACTTTGGCTATGCAAACAAGTTTTTGAGTTGGTGGCGATAAACACTTGTTCCCTAATTGATATTGGCAAGCGACGCGTTGATTTCATCAGGAAATGCCTCTGCCAATTTTTTCACATATCTGTCAACGACAGCCATAGAGAAATGGTTGGCATTTGAGATTCCCTGAAAGCCGCACTCTTTAAGAACAAGAACCCAAAGAGTTTTGTATTTTGATGTTTTAAGCCAATCAACTATTTTATCAAATGCTTTGTCGCGTGCCTCGTCGTTTTCATCTGCGTAACGAAGATCAACCAGAAGCCCACGCAAAGTGATAAATTCCTTCAAGTTCAGCGAAACCTCGGAATCAGGCAAAGCCAGCAACTTTTCCGCAAGTTCATTTGTCCGCTTAATGCGTGCCTCAACTTCTGGAGTACGAGACTCCATTGCCTTGTAAAAAACCATATATTCCTCATGCGCCAAATCCCTTTTTTCAAGCATCTCCCGTAGGGAAGAAGCACTCACGTTGTAAGGCGAGCCAGAAACGTAAAATGGGGATGCAAAAATTCCGTCAAGCGACCAAAAATGAGGAGAGCGTGTTGAGGGTATTTCGAGAAACCATCGAGTCAATAATTCCTTTGTCTCTGATGACCTCGCAAAAATACGGAGAGGAACGTTTTCCGGCTGGCGAACGTCGATTGTCCCCATAGAATTCGGATAAAATCGAAATTGCTTGTCGGGGTTCAAAAGGTCAATGGCAAATACCGTAATATCTGGGGAAAGAACAAAATCGTTTTGACTCGCCAACATATTCTCGAATTTGCCGATTTGGAAGTCGGAAAGCATCCTAGTACGAGCGAAACGTCTTCCCGTGCCAACAAAACGCTCGAAGTCAATCCTAACAAAGGGATAGGATGAAAATTCGTATTGTGGACACCACAGCACCCGCATACCAATCACGTGGGATTCGCCTGCTTTGAGATTCTTCCTTGGGTAGTGCTCCGTTAATTCGTATGGTGGCGGCATCGACATGTCCCCGCCTTCAATCAAGTCAAGAGATTGTGTGTCTCTCCATTCGTAAATTACTTCCTCTCCCTTCAGTAACTGGATAACTGTGCCAAGAAACGGCTTGTCTCCTAAATAGGGACGCACTAAACGAGATGGGACAACAAGTGTTTCATTGGTATTATTTTTGATTTTGACAACGGCAAAGATTGCATCGCCATATTGTATTTTTGAGGGAAAAACTTCCATCGTAATATCCAAGGACGGTCGGTTTTCCTCGTTAGCAGGAAGTACCGAAACGCAGAACGAAAAACAAAGAGCAAGCAACGACATAAATCTCATAAGCACCGATTTGGGGTAACAAGGAATCGCGTACACCGTCGTCGGGCAGAATTTCTCCTGCCCGACGACTCCGCTTCGTGCCAGCGTACCACATCACCGGTCATTGTGCAACCGTCTGCACAGAAACAGGGTTTTGATTCAAAAATAACTGTCAGCGATTGGTCAGGAACGACTTTCTCGAAAAAGTCGGGATCGTCGATAATGTTCTTCGGAACCTTACGAGCGACCGCCGCCTTCTTCACCGCCTCCAAGGTGCGTGAACGATTGCCCCGAAACCCGTTATCCCACTCGCTTAATTGTTGTTGCTTTATGGTAAAATCAACCATAAAGAGCACAAAGTAACAATGTCGGACTATACTCACGTTGACGTTCACTCCGTTCAATCGTCCAAGAAGCCGGGAATGCCCTGCGGCGATATGTTGGCGACGCTACGAACAAATACCGGAACTACCATCATTTGTGCTGATGGCATTGGTTCCGGTATACGTGCGCATATTGCCGCTCAAATGTGCGTCTCTCGACTGACCGAGTCGCTACAACGGGAACTTTCATTGCGTACAGCGTTCCAATCCGTGGCAACGACGATGCAGGCTTCCCGTGATCCGCAAAAACCCTTTGCGGCGTTCAGCATTGCCCGAATACGCTCCGATGGTTATGCTACTGTTTTCTCCTACGATGCTCCGCCGCCGATCATGATCAGTCGGCAAGGAGCAACGGTACTTGCAAATCGTCCTTTTCCGTTACCGGGCGGCTTGGCATTGGAAAGCAACTGCCAACTCGACATGGGAGAAGGAATTCTGTTGATGAGCGACGGCATCACGCAAGCCGGACTCGGATACGGTGCCAATACCGAGTGGACTTCGGAAGGGGTCGTGCGCTTTGTTAACAGTAAAATCAGTGCTCGATTGAAGTTATCGCTTGCCCCGGAAATGCTCCACAAGGAAGCACTCGCCCGCTGGAAAGGGAATGTGCAGGAAACTGTTCGATCTTTTTCTCCCTACTCGCCGGACGCTCGACATCAAGCAACGGCACGGCAATCGGCAAAGGTTACGGGGGACGATTGCAGTGTCATACTGGGACTGTGCCGCACGGGACAAACGGTCAACATTTTTACGGGACCTCCGCTGGACCGGAACGATGATGTACCAACGGTGAAGCGATTTCTACAACTTCCCGGCTTGAAAATTGTGTGCGGCGGCACAACGGCAAAACTCGTGGCAAAGTACCTGAATGTTCCACTGGAAATGGAGTCCGAGCCAATGAGTGTCATTGCTCCGCCTAGATACGGCATCAAGGGAATCAACTTGGTTACAGAAGGGGCAGTAACGTTGAACCAGGTCTATAACATTTTGGACGCTGACGTTGCCAATTTGCAAGAAGACAGCGGGGTAACGGAACTGCGGTTGCTCTTGGGGGTTGCCGACAGATTGAACATTATTGTCGGCAAGGCGGATAACACTGCGAATGAAGATATTTCTTTCCGCCAGCGCGGAGTACTCTCCCGAAAGGTGTTAATTCCGCTCCTCGCCGAAAAACTCCGACAGGACGGAAAACTGGTGAACGTTACTTTCGTGTAGTAATCGCGCTAAGCGAGAGTGCGTGCAGCCGGGGTTGCGCGCACCCATCGACCTGCGGGATGCGTCAGAATCATTGCCGCGTTATAATACTGTGCTATAATGTTAAGGGTATGCGTAAATTACTCGACGACACCCTTTCCCGATTTGAAGAACTAGAACGTCTCATGACGGATCCCGACGTGCTGGCGGATTCCCATCGGATGCAACAAATTGCCCGAGAACACGGCACGATTGCCAAAATGGCAACCAAATACCGACGGTACAATCGACTCAGTGTCCACATCGACGAAACCAACGAAATGCTCCGCTCGCCGGACGCGGAACTCCGGGAACTCGCCGAAATGGAACTGCCCGAACTCAAGGACGAAAGAGAAATCCTTTGGAATGAACTCCTCGATATGACCATCGGCGGTGCCGATGCAAACCGGGCGAGCCTTGTGCTCGAAATCCGCGCTGGCACCGGCGGTGATGAGGCGGCACTCTTTGCCCGCGATCTCTACGATATGTACAAACACTACGCCGAGTCGCAAGGTTGGAAGGTCGAAATTCTCTCATACAATGCAACGGAACTGGGCGGATTCAAGGAAGTAATCCTCGGCATTGTTGGCGAGGGGTGCTTTCGGCAACTACAATTCGAGAGTGGCGGGCACCGGGTACAACGTGTACCCGAAACGGAGGCAAAGGGTCGGATTCACACTTCGGCGGCAACGGTAGCGGTCATGGCGGAGCCGGAGGATGTCGAAATCGATTTGAAGCCGGAAGATTATCGCAAGGATTTATTCTGTGCGAGCGGTCCCGGCGGACAGCACGTCAACAAGACGGAGTCAGCGGTGCGGCTTACGCATTTAGAAACGGGCATTGTCGTCAGTTGTCAGGACGAAAAGAGTCAGCACAAAAATTTTGCCAAAGCACTTCGGGTTCTCAAGACACGGCTCTATGAAGCGAAGCGGGAAGAGGAGCAACGAAAACGATCCGAAGAACGAAAGACCAAAATCGGCAGCGGCGACCGAAGCGAACGGATTCGGACATACAATTTCCCGGAGAATCGGGTAACGGATCACCGGATCGGACTCACGCTGTACAAGTTGGATTCGATTGTGAACGGCAATTTATCGCCGGTCATTGATGGTCTGTTGGAATACGAGCGACAGGAGATTCGCAGTGCGTTTACGAATGATTAACCCGACAATGCGCAACGAGCCGAACGTTAGAGAGACTCTCGCTCTCTAACGTTCGGCTCGTTGATTGGTACCAGTCTATTCCAACCCCGGCAAAACAATTTTCCCTTCTCGCTGGGCGGCAAGCGATTCCAATTCAAATGCTCCGTAGAAATCGGCGTTGTTGTCCATCCAGAGAGCCAAGGCTCGCCATTCCAAAGGACTCAATGACACATCGTGATGCCCCGCCTTCAGCATGTGCCAAAGTGGAGACTTGTTCGCACCAAACTCTCCCGGAAACGTCCGTGCCGGTGCCCACGAATCGGCAGCATCTCCTGGTCGAACCAGACCGAAACGCAACATATACACGTGGGGTTCCAAATTGAGGTAGGACTCGAAAAATTCTCCTCCTCCACCTGCTCGGGGACCCTGTTTTACCGTGCGCCCCAGTGCAAATGTATTGCCCGCCGCTGATTCCGTTGCGTGGCACGAGACACAATGCTTGTCGAGAATCGGTTGAATCATTCGGGGATAACTAAACGGATTCGAGCCTTCCACATCCGGCTCAATGATCGACGCATCACGGCGAAATGCCGACGGAAAGATCGTCGGGCTTGCCGAACCGTATTGCCGACCCTCGTGGCAACCCAGACAGGTCAACGTTTCGCCTGGCTTGACGTAAGTCGCACTCCGCATCGTTTGCACCGCAATCCCTTCCGCATCGAGTGCCTGAAAATAGACCGGCACATCGACGGGCAATTCAAACCGGGCACTGCCGTCCGGCTCGACCGGCACCGTTCCCAGCACCAACCGCGCGCCGGTTTGGCTTCCGTAACCGAGGCGCGGCACGTTTGCGTAGGGAGTCGTTTTCGGCAAGAGTTGAACGATCCGAAGTTCCTTAATCTGTGTTCCTTCGGGAAAAGGACGATTGGTAATGTTCACGTTGATCACTCCGACCGTCCCGGTTTTCGGCAACTCGGTCGTTACCGATGCGCTCCCCGGCGGTAAACCGACCAGTGTTTGGTGCGGAATGATCCGCGGTCTCGGACGAGGTCGCAACGCTATCGGACATTGACTCGAAATATCGGGATCACGGTACAATAACGTGCGGTTGCCGAAGGAGTCCATTAAATAGATGCCGTAATTGTTGGCGTGCCCATTGCCCATGCCGCTGAATGGATCATAGACGACGAGATAAAAATCTTCACTCAGCGGGAAGGGTTGACCATAATCTTGCGAATCGACGTGCGCCCGGTTCTCCACTTCGGGGAACGGTTGCTCCGGGGTGATTCGGCGGAGCGGTGCCATCGGGTCACCTCCTTCCGTATCGTCGGGAATGTTCGGATCAAGCAGAATAATTGACCCGAAGTACTGCGAATGGTGTCCCATTGCCGTCCCCACAAACTTGTGGGAATTCGGAATCGGACGAAGCGATGTTTCCTTGTGCGGACGACCACCCTCTCTTTCGGAGTTATTCCCCTGAATGGCTCTCGCATCGCGTCCATCCGGTGTCGTGATCCACGGATGATGCGCTTGATTGAAGCCGCGATCTACATAATCCCAACGTGTATAAACAATCATTCCATTGTGATCGACTACCGGAGCCCACTCGTTTGTCTCGTGCGGACTTAACATCACAATATCATTCCCGTCGGGGAGCATCGAATGGAGCGTGTAACTGGGGCACGGTCTTCCGTGACAGCGTCCGTAACCGCCGCGCCGCTCCGATATGAACACAATCCGACCGTTCGGCAAATAACAAGGATCAATGTCGTTCCACGGACCATCGGTCAGTTGCACCAGCCGCGAACCGTCCGTGTACACTTCAAAAATGTGGTAGCAATTTCCTTCCGTCCATTGATAAGAATGCCGCCGTTCGGAAGTATCGGCGGCGGCGAAAAGGATTCTTGTGCCGTCAAAGTGCAGTTCAGGTGCGATGTAGCCCCAACTGCTATCAAGTTTTACCCCTTTAAGCCGGGTCTCGCTTTCGACAACGCTGTTTTCGAGGAGACTCTTGACCGTTCGCTTTTCGGGATCGAAAGCATTTTGGAGAATGAACATTCCCCCACCCGGTACGGCATGGAACCCGAAAAATTGATCGACCATGTGATTCCCCTGCGGTTCCGGTTCTGGGCAATAATGCCGCTTGATGAACAAGATGTCCGAAAAATCAATCAGTGGATTCTTCAATGCGATGCGATCTCTGACAGCGGCGATCTTGTCGAATACAGGCTTTAATTCCTTTTCTTCAGCCCTGTCCGCCAAGTATGCGGCTTCCAACACCACCAATTCGGCAAGTTCTTGCCGCAAGTCCGGTGCCTCTGGCAACGACAGTAGATGGTCTGCCAACGCCTTGGTTCGCCGCAGGACAATATCGACCGGATTACGATCCGTCGAGAGAAAAGTCGATTCAACCCGAAGTGCTTGGGCGGCACGATTAGCGGGGATGCCGTTTCGCAACTGCCGAAGTGTATAAGCGTATTCGTTGTCTCTTTCAACGACAGGGGGAGCGTTGATGACCGACTTCTCGATTTCCGGTCGGCGTTGTCCTTGCTCGAATTCCAGTTTTGCGTCTGCCCAATCGGTATGGTCATTGGCGTAACCTTCGGGACCGGCATCGACGATCAGTTGCAGCAGTTGATTCTCTTTGGTGAAAGGAATTTCGCATAGTTTTGCCGCTTGTCCGCCTCTCATGAAGCCGCTTCGCCAAACTTCTTTTTCGTCGAGATAGACGATAAACTCGGCGTGTCCGCCTCGACTTTGGGAGTCATTGATTCCGACTTGTGCGGTAAATGTTCCGTCTGTAAGCGGGAGCAGGACACGGATTTCGGCTTTCTTCTCATCTCGGTCGCTGGGATGGATTCCGACTCCGCGTTCGAAACGTTGTCCTCCGATGGAAAGCGGCGCACCGCTGATCGACCTTCGGGCTTGGGTTTGTTGCCAACCGGAGATGGCTTTAGAAACATCGAGTGAATCGATATAAACCGTCTCGGCTTGGACATTGCCGACGAGCACGGCGAACAAAAATACGGCAAGGCAAGAATACTTAAGCATAATGGGTTCTCCTGGGATTTGTCTTTCACACGCCATTATTCTACCAGAATGGTGGGACGAAGTAAACTACAAGAGCCGGGGACGCAGGTCGCGCGGAATGCGGTTCGATACGGGGAGTCTTTCATTGCTGACAGAAACCTGAAAGTATTGACCCGATTGACCAAAAACTGAGAGTCCATCCTGACCGACCGCTCATGGCTCAAATGAAAGTCAAGTGAAACAGAGCCGAAAACGTAAGATTGTGTTATTGTCGTTTGCGGCGCGAAAGTTCGCTGGCATAACGAGTGCCTACGGTGTGCCGATGTTCTTGCAACCAATCGGTCAAACGAGTCGTTCCTGTCGGTGGAGTATCAACATAAAGCAGATTCGATTTAAGTCCTTCAATTTCTGCTTTCGTGATGACAACGTCTCCCGTAACAAGACCAATGATCTTGCCGATGATGAGTCCGAGACTATCCGGTATCGAAACAATCGGCAACGTTTTGCCCCGAATGATTTGTGCCATCGTTGCAACGAGTTCCCGATAGGAAAATGTCTCCGGTCCAATGGCATTGATGATTTCGTTCTCCAACGAAGTTCCGCCTTGGATTGCGAGCGTAGCAAAATCATCGACATAAATCGGCTGTAACTTGTATTGCCCGTCGCCGAACACGCCGAACACGGGAAAACGGCACAACATCCAAGCGATATTGTTGATCAAAATGTCCTCTTCGCCAAACAACACCGTAGGACGCAGAATCGTATAGGCAATTCCTGATTCGGTCAATGCCTTCTCCAATGTTGCCTTACCGGAGAAGTATTCGAGCGGCGAATCCAGTTGCGGATTCGTAATGCTGGTATGAACGATTTTTTTGACCCCCGCCTTCTTTGCCGCTTCGAAAAGTTTCAACGTATTCTCGACGGCAATCGAATGCTTGAAATTCCGATGATTAAACCTCACCCAATAGGTGTTGTAGAGTACCGAAACATCTTGTAGCGATTCCGCCAAGCGTTTGGGATTGTCAAACGAAAGCGGAAAAACCTGTAATTGCTCCCCTTGTAATTGTGCATGGTATTCGCCCGTTCGATCCGGCGAGTTTGTCAGGGTTCGCACAGTTTTGCCAGCACGAAGCAACCGCCGGGCAATGTATCGACCGGAATAGCCAAACGCTCCTGTTACGGCGTGAATTTCCATGATGATGTAAAAGTGGTTGCGAAAATTCTTGTGCGTTTTTATTATACTGGAATCACAAGAGAATGAAATCCCCGTGCGTGCGGCAGGAAGTCAATCGACAAAAGAAAGGACAGCGTGTATAATACCGGCATGAGAGAAATGCCCGAACGGATTTACGTGGACTCGTCCGGAGTGGGGTTATAATGATACCCTGCACCTTCGACTTTACTACCGTATCGTTTTGTGGGTGTATCGTCGAGGATGATTCTGATGGATGTTGCCGTTTCAAGAATATCACCGAGTTGTTCGATGATGCACTGAAGTTTTTCGTCGAAGAGTTCTTGGCTCTTGTGCTCGATGCTGGGCATGTGGTAGAATACGCTTCGGTACTTTTCGCTGAGTCCAGCGGCTCGGAGCCAAGTGGTAACGGTTCGTTGTCTGGCGATGGCGAGGAGTGCTCCGAAGATGAGCGGAAGGAAAAACGTTGTGATGGGCGTTTTGAGTTTGCCGTCGAGTCGTTCGGCAATGTGGTGAAAAAGTTCGAGGGCGTGTGGTTGTCCTGCTTGAAGCATGGGAGTCCTTTCTGAGGTAAAGATTGTCGTTTGCAGACAATCCTATACACTGAAACGCGACTCACTGTAAAGACCAATGTTTAAGATTTTCTTGGAAAGGACAATTATGGTATGATTATAGCATAATTACGCGGGATGACAATCGTGTGATTGCGGTTTCTGTCGCCCTATTGCCTTTCCTGCCCTTATCGCCTATAATGGCCCCGTTTGATCCTTCCACAAAGAAAGAAACCATGCGATTTTTCAGAACTATTTTGGCGAAGATTCTTCTTCCGGTGATTACTATGACCACTATCCTGGTTGCTCTAACCGTGGCGGTCAGTATGTACACATTTTCCCAATTTGCCAGTAAAATTTTTACCGAAGTAACCGAGTTAATTGGACGAAATCTCAACCAAAACGTCCTTTTGCAAAAGGAACTTGCTTCCTATCAGGTCGATGGTTTGGCAAGGAACTCAGACATGATTGCGGCGATCAAGGCAGGAAGTCGGGAAAAGATTAGAGACATGGTCTCCGGGCTCGAGTCGCAACAGCAGCGAGAAGGTTCTTTTGTTACAGTTCTTGATGCCAAAGGTGACGTAATGTTCCGAAGCACCCGTCCAGACGTAGCCGGGGATTCCTTAGCCTATCTGCGGGGCTACCAAGAAGCTCTATCAAAGAAAACAAGTAGCGTCTATTATGAATCGACCGAGAATATTCCCCTGTCCATTCGGGCAGCCGCTCCCGTCTTGGATGAAACCGGGACTGTCATCGGTGTTGTTACCGGCGGATTTCGGTTGGATACCGAAGAGTGGGTCGATACCATCCAACGTCTCAACGATGTCCACTGTACGGTTTTTGTCGATAAAAAACGGGTAGCGACGACGGTCAGAGAATCGGGAACAGACAAAAGGATCGTGGGAACCGAGTTGACCAATCTTGAAATCTACGACACTCTCTACAAGGAAAAGAAAACCTACGTCGGTCAGGCAATGGTTGGTGATCAACCGATGAAAGTGTTTTACACCCCCATTTTCAACGAGGGGGATGATCATGTCATTGGAGCGTTTTTTATCGGGCTTCCGACAAGCCAGCAAACGATCGTAGTCAGACAAAGCCTATGGTCGGTTCTTTCCATTTCGGTCGTCGCATTATTGGTGTGCACTGTCGGTTTGGTTTGGATCATCAGATCGATTGTCAATCCCATTCGCACGGCAACGGCGGGGACCAAATAC
>Ga0123353_10007238_pt1 | contig 14958 bp, 9 predicted proteins | sample TergutLab28metaG_3_FD_92763 | JGI IMG/M metagenome (GOLD analysis project Ga0123353, IMG submission 92763) | Labiotermes labralis P3 segment gut microbial communities from Petit-Saut dam, French Guiana - Lab288 P3 | ecosystem: Host-associated > Arthropoda: Insects > Digestive system > Gut ... | reverse complement strand
GTGTGGTGTGTGTGTGTGGTGTGTGTGTGTGTGTGTGTGTGGTGTGTGTGTGTGTGTGTATACTGTAGGTTCGACGATACAATGGACATACTGTCAATAAAGAAGGAATCCTCTGTGCAGAGGGTGCAGAAGTTTTGTATGTACAGTGGGCGACAAACGAAATTTCAGTTAAGAGATAATCATGTAAACAACGATAATCCCACTTTCGAATCATTATCTACTTTTATATATATATATATATATATATATATATAACACCAAACAGCACCACTGTGAAAAATCTGCCTTAGAAATTAGTCGGCCTGCACCTCAGACAGATACACTAATGTGCCACTTACAAATAGTACGTATCTGTATACGAGTAGTACGTCATCGATACACACGTTGAAATATACAATAAAGGTAAGAAAAGTCATGAATCACAATATGAAGTACAATAAATTAAACGGTATTGGTCACACGTTTTTGATAAACATTCCAGGTAAACTTTAACTGTATGGCGATATATGAGGTTACTGAAATCACTAGCGATAATGACATATGTGCGGATCAGGCTTTCTTGAAGATTTTGCGAACTTCCGCCATGTTCCTTCGTGTGTGACCTGTGCAGGGACGACCTAAAGGTTAACAGTTTTCAAAAGGCCTTTAACCCAGTTTGAATCCAGAAAATCACTCAGAAGTCTGTGTTCTTCCATGACAATTTCAACGTAAGCACTTTCCGGAATTTCATGAATTTTCGATATACGGGTTGTCGAGTTGAAGCAAAGCTTAGCACAGAAATATTTTTCCTTTATATACGCCATTAGAAAATCGCTGATTGCGCTTAACCTGTATAAAAATGTACAGACCTTTGAAAGAACGCAGAGAATTTTGGCTGCATAACTCACTGGTCGTATTAGCTCTTGACACCATTACTGTCAGAAAGTTGACCACGTGCCTTTCTCAGTCCTGGCGGTGATTTCAGGAACTTTTCAATGCGCGTTCATATACTCACTCGCAGTTCTCCATATTAGTGTTAACAAATACATTACAGAACATCCATAATGACAAACATAAGTAACGTGCCAGTGTCACAAGTATGAGACACCGGAGTGTATTAAATGGAGTAGAAAGGAAACACTGTAAGACATTTTATTAATGCAATAAATATACGTCACCTACTTTTAAATTTTAAATTTACTTCAAGCCTGATTTTAACAGTGACTATATTTAGCATTTATAACACGTTACGAAAATACAATATTGGAAGATGGTACAGTCATACCGAATTGTGCAGCGACTGTGAAGATCTGAAAGAGTAACAAATAAATACAATAAAAATTATACAATTTTTCTTGGACCACCTCTTCTAAATCTTTTCTGATTGTTGTTTTAAAAATAAGCAATGCCTTTCTTTCAAACTTTCACGAGAAGTGGCTCAGCCTGTAGCGAGGAGATTTCTACTAGGTTTCGAAAGTGCCCATGATGATCCATAAATTCTTCATATTTATGGAACCCGACGATTTCTCACAGCATTAAAAAAATACTTATTTTTGAACATCATTACAACAATATTCTTTGTAATATTTTTATTTTATTTTATTATGCATGCTCCATTACTATAAGTAATAGTACATGCTTTGTTGGCTTACATATTTACTTCTTTTCTAAGCTTACTTACTTACTATATACACAAGTTAGTGATTCTTCTACATGTTATTTTATACTCTATAATTTTTCAAGGGTTATGCTGAACACATATTTGTTAAAAATTTTGGCGTATTTGTTAATAAGATTATCTTTACTTTCTAATATTATCCTTCCATCTACGTATGCCTCCATTATTTTTTCCTCACACCCGGTTTTTCTGACAAATTTCGTCCCTTGATTTATATTCACATTATTTTTCAAATTGCTAAATTATATCATGTCGAATGACACATTAATTGTATATGTATAAGTGCAAAAGTCTTGGAACAAAACGACAATTTAAGTTTATTTCGCAAGTACAAAAATTCCTGTGCTGTATTAGATCTACTTTAACAATGTTATGAAACAACCTGTGGGATTTGTGGTTGATGCTCTGATGTCGAAGGTATACCAGTTTAGCGACTGTTTAAATGCTCATATCAGCTCGAACTGCCAGATGTCTGTTTTGTATAGGAAGTGTACCCAGATCGAGTCGCAGCAGACCCCGTCTTTCCCAACCAGTATGATCCACAATTTTCTCAACAGTCTGCAGGAGTGAAATACAGAATGTTGCAGCTACTCCTTCCTCGCCCCTGTCTACTACATAACACTTTAACATACACCACTATCAGTTCACTTAAAAGTAATATCTACAATTGTTACAAACTACTGCATTCTTTGTGGATACAGCTAAATATTTGATTCTACAACGAGTTTGCTCGGTAATTAGTAAACAAAACCCGATCTTTATTAACCCTTTAAGGAAGAAAATGAGTCTATTTGATTTAAAGGTCCAGTCCGCACCGCGCAGTGAACACTGTCTGCCTCGGTTATAATAACCGATAAGTTAATGCTGTATAGAGGAATAATCGCTATTTGTTCTGAGATCCACTTAAAACACAGAAATACAATGTAGGCAGAAGACAATTTCTGAATGTTATAGCTGGTGATATGTTGAGCAAGTTTCAAGCTTTAACATGTTAACATGTAATTCGGACGTGCATTCTGTAATAAAATGTTTATCTAAACGACTGCACAGCCTTGAACCTTTCATTATCATTTTCTCCTCAGACATCAAGCTCTTGTCACATTTGTAGAACTATATCCGAGTCATGGTACATACCGCATAAACGTTATTCTATTGGACCCTAAGTTTAAGTGTTCTCTCTCTCTCACTATGTAATTCCAACTTAGACTCAGCGCCTTGGGCTGCTTTCCATTATTACCGTAACATCTTGTGCATATCTAAACAGCAGCATACATCAGCCATGACAATGTCAAGTTGCGGCCTCGAGCGCCTGCTAATGCAAACTTTAATCAATTCTTCTACCAAGAATTGTAAAAAGGAGCAAAAAATGTCAGCATGTAATCTCTAGCGACATTCCACTCATTTCACTAGAGAGCGAGAAATATATAAAGATTAGAGAAATTAAAGAATCACAAGTAAAATGGGAAAGAATAGAGAAGAATATGAACTATAAAAAGAGGATACGGAAATGAAAATGGAAATAAATGCAATGGAATGAATAAGGTGTAAGAAAACAGAAAATGAAAAGAGGTAACTAAAAAGAGGGAGCAAGAAGAAGTAATGGAAGAGATTTCATGTTCGTAGGTCTACGTCCGAAAATTTCCTGAAATTCGCAGCACTTACACCACCCGCACTCTCATAAAACAACAGAGTTCGACACTTATGGACTATTTGCAGCACAGTGGCCACCTACAGCAGTGCGAGAATTGAATCTTCCACAGTCACGATTAACTAAATTAAAGTGGCCAGAATTTAGCCAGCTTCAACAGAAAATACAAAAAAAATAGAGGAAAATTAAGAAACCTGGTGCAAAATAAAACACCTAAAGATAACAATTTGACAACAATAAATCCTTAAACCATTGTTAGTTTCCTGTAGAAATTAGTGGACAAAATTAAAAATAATCTCCTCGTAAATGAGCACCGACTTTAATAAACACTTCGTGAATTTTTCTATCGTCATACTTGCCTCTCTGTAAAATTAAATACAAGACTAAAAGGTGCATTTCAGTAAACAGCGTACGTATGATCCATCTTGTTAGCCATCTTAGTTATTACGTTCAGCGACTGTCTCAGATAATCTTACTTGTCCTCGATCCTTCACCTAGGCTAGTTTCCCCTACTGCATTATAGGTCAGTTTCATGTATGACGTCATGGAAATGTGTTGCACTTCAGAGTCAATTTTCTTTTACAGATTAAATGAAAGATTAAATAGACAGCCTTTAAATAACTTTATTAGAGTGGTAAAATAAAGAAGATATATGGCGCCAGTAACCAGGACTGAACGGACGAAAAATACTAAAATGTTTTACGTTAGAAAACCACCTGAAAGACAAGGCATGAGTGGATAATACTAAAATCAATAATAATTACTAGATCAAACTCGAAGGAAATAATGCACAAGGCAGTGGCTTTGCCCGGGGTAGAAACTGGTCATAGGCTTTTATGGGCACGGCAATGAACCTTCCGATTCCATGTAAGGCAGGTCACTGAATAGATAACAGTCCCTCCAGGAGACTTTGTTCCTTCATAGTGATCTTTATTGAAAACAATATTTCCACTGCAAACTGTCCGTAATAACTTGTGTCAGTGTGCAGCGTGGAACGGTGTTCTGAAAATGTATGGTTTTGGAAAATGGTAAGACACAAGGCACAGATCATTTCCAAAGCCCAACTGTTCTATAGCTGCAGACCCCTTCCTTCCAATGCCTGACACTCGTCCGGCGTTCGTATCGACCTTGCCTCATAGTACAAACAAACCCACGGCATTTCTCCGTGTAAGTTACCGTCCTGTGCCCATAAAATCCCTCTTAAAAAAACAAAATAACCATAAATTGATACATAAATTCGACGTGTCCATTTGTAATTCCAAATTCCAAGTCAGAATTCTTTGCAAATCAAGACATTATCTAAAAGTTCATAACATTACTATTCCTATAAACACAATTAATCACATTACTTTATGGTATAATTGTAATAAAGTATACTGAAGTGTCAAAATCAATACTTACTACAATATTTAAACAACCATTCTCAGATCACGAAAACAATAGACAAAGTGGTGAGGTTTGAATCCGGCATCGTCTCCCCTCCCTGCCTACAGTGCACAAGTCTACCTGCTATGTTGACTACCATATTCTAGGGAACATTCTTATCAATTTTTTAAGTACTATCATACGCTTTAATATACCATAGCAAGTTTTGTACTACATGTCGCAACGAATTTAATTGAATGACACAATGTTATTATTGATAACCGGAAATTCGTAACATGTGTTCCAATAATGCACCAATAACTAAGAAAGAGAATGTTAAATAGTAGATTAAACAGAAGAGTAGAAATGACAGCAGATAGAATGAATTAACACGCAGAACGGAGGAAGCTGCTAGGCAGTTAGGAGTGAAAGAAATCAGTCTTTCCCTAGCCCCAAATTACACAGTTTCTTGGATAAATGCAAAAAGAATAAGTTATGTAAATAGAAACGTACTGTTTCTAATCGTATCACACCCTATATCGGGCGGAAAATATTATTTCTTGTAACTTGTTACATATTTATCATACCGAACAATGTTAACGATCAAAATCTCATTATGTTATAATCATAATTTTTCGAAATGCTTTCAGTTTCCTAGAAAATCTTCATATTTAGAAATCTGTTTCATATAAAATGTTTACATTAGACAGACATAAATAAAAATTATTTTTGCTTAACTTTCAGTCTACACCCCAACATCACTTTATACATCTAAAGTATTGTACTAATTTTGCAGAAAAGTCACGCGGAACAACAAGAATGGTCTTTCAATCTGCCTTAAATATATTCACTTACAACCGAATAACAATAGCCACAACCAAAACACAATTAGCAGATTTAACCTATCTGTCAGCATCGGCTAAATCAGCGAACTGGGGGGTGCAAGCGGTAAAGATGCTTCTGTCACAGTTTGTATGTGTCACTCTGTCAGATTCAACTAGAAGTTTATAGATTTTCTCTAACACTACGAGAAGGGACACTGACTTGCAACTTCAGACTGGTTGTTAGCTAAAGACTTCCTTATGTTTTAAGCAGAAGATTCTTGCACTGTACAGAATTCAGTTAAACGTTTAAATGCTTTAAGGACAGATGAAACGTAATCTTTTCCGTTAATTCGACTAAAGGAAGAAGAATCAATGTGGAATTGATCCGTACGTAACATTGCAGTAGACCGCTTTTACGTCCTTCCCAATGTAAAATTTGTGAGGCAATATCACTAGTTTCTTAGTAATCGTAGAGCTAGACATATACACATTATGGCTATTTGTTATGTAAAGACAGTAGAAAATGTATCAACTAATTACTTGAAGAATTGCATAGATTAGCCTGCTGAAGCTTCATAGATTTCAAATATTTTGAAAAATGGACAACGTCAAAAATGATACTGGTATGATGGTTATTTTCATTAAATCCAATTGAAGGTTACTGATGAAGAAGATATTAACGGAGCGCATAGTAATGACAGCATAGCGGCTGAAAAGAACGGCTTAGCAACGTCAATAACAAAGTCACGACATAAACCTCATCCAACTCTCACAAATTTATACGGCCTTCCATTTGGCTTTTTTGAATGCGTTTTCTCCCGTAATATACAGACATTCCTTCTCTTCCTCGATTTAACTCTATATCCAGACCAGAAGGATCTAATGAATTTCATCACTTTAAAAATATTACAGGATCAGTGTGGGTCGTAAAGTTTCGGGTTATGAGAATGTATCTACTGATTCGTAAGGCACAACCGTTATATGGGAATAACAATCAAAACGACAGCGACTTTTCTCGGGTTACAAAAGTCGGAGACGGCCTCCAGATGTCAATGGTAGCAGTCCATATACTGAATGAGCACCCGCACACTACCGACAAAGCAAGATCTTCTAGCTTGGGGGTTACCCGAAGGCGTAACTGCTCAATGGAAAACTTAAAATGTTACGGACTGTATCACAGTGCCCCGAAATTGTATAGGTCTTTTGGAACAAAGTAGGCAAGGAAAATGGACATGGGATTTGGAATTTGAAATTGTTTCCTAAAGGTCAGAGTCACTGAATACAGTTACAAGAGAACTAGCAAGGTGTATCTTAGATAAGTGAGATTAGAGGAATTCAGATGGAAAAGACCACCACAGAAAGAATTTGTTCCTACAGAAAATTTAGGTACAGAATTTTAGGTACACAAGAGAATTATACCTCTAGTTGATTGTGTCAAACTTGTTAGTAATACAGTATCAATTATTCTAAGAGGTCGTTTATGTGATATTATTATTCTTAAAGTGCGTGCCACAACTGAAGTGAAAGTGATGATCAATGGCATCGCATTGCTGCTGTCTGTGCCACACGACAATTGTGTTCAGAGAATTCCATGTGGAAGTACGGACAGAACACATTTGCAAACCGACATCTAGGAACAGTAGTCTCCATGATTCGATGTTCGAGTAGTGAAATTCACAACATCGCAAAACGTAATTGTCAACAGAATCATGTTCCTACATAGTAACATTCGTAAATACGAGTTTTATTCCTAATGACTGGAAGAATGGCTTCAGATCGATAGCATACTGATGCTGTGAAAGATACTGAAGTAGATTTTTCAGTCTAAGAGGGACAAACAATATAACAACATATTCGTATTGCCATCTCGACACAGGTTTTGCCATCTCTTGGTTTCCCTGTGTCTATAAGCAAATGCTGAGATGGTTCCCAAAATTCCAAGTTGCCACTACATGCTTCTCATATAGCCCTCCCGACTTAAATCTAGTCGTAACCAATTTCATGTTTTGTTTACGTGTAAAATAACCACTGCCACCGGGTAACAACCCAATTCCAGTAAATAAATAAATATAAATAATTAATAAAAAATTTGTGTAATAATATAAACACTTGGGTTCGAAAAATTTCGAGGAGTTTCTTGAGAAATTGAGTAGTACGATTTTCAAGAAGGACGCCGCTCCGTGGGGCTGGTAACTCACTAGGAAGGCTTGGTGGCGTTCACTTTGTGGAAAATAATTAATATATATTAATTCGCATGGTCGTCGGTCAAAGAATGGGCACAATAAGCAACACGATCGTACAATGAATGGGCTTACTCAAAAGGGTATTTACATTCTCCGGCACATTGCAGATTTTAGATCCTACATGGCGTTCGGGAAAATGGATACTTTTCCAGTAACCGCTTTTGACAGTAGTTTGGCTTGCATCTTGAAGGTTACGTTTCTGGAAAATGACGCTTTACATGTCGTCGCGCTGTTCGAATGTTACGGGAATTGTATTTTTGTAGTCTTTAGAATGTTACCTTCTGCTTTACAGTCGCTAATGAAAGCAGAGAATACTATAACCTGAGGTAATAGTTTAATATTTCAGGTTTTTATCGCTGCACCGTGCATTTTGCAAACTACGCAGTTCACATACCAACAAATGCACTATTTATTAACTTGGTTAAATGTTTAAAACGTGATACGAGTATATAATGACGTAATTTTACCGAGTGTTTTAACGTAAATATAACTTTAGTTAGGTACAGATAAAGCTCCCTAATGATGGTCATTGATGAACGAAACATGTAGGAGTGATACTATTGTGCATTTTAATGTAAATTTAAAACTTTTAACCAAGTTACTAAATAATGCATTTGTTGGTGTGAGAACTACGTAATATCTCAGGTTATTTAGCAATCATGCACAGACGTGCATATGAGTGTACATTATAAGTGAGGTACTGTGGAATTTGTCCTCTTTCGTCCATTCTGATTCACTATTCACCCTGCAGCCGTTAATTGAGCAGGTGACCGCTATTCCTATTTGTTGCACGGTTGATATCCCAATGACCGCTGTGCCTATTTGTTGCACGGTTGATATCCCAGTGACCGCTGTGCCTATTTGTTGCACGGTTGATATCCCAGTGACCGCTGTGCCTGTTTGTTGCACGGTTGAAATCCCAGTGACCGCTGTGCCTATTTGTTGCACGGTTGATATCCCAGTGACCGCTGTGCCTATTTGTTGCACGGTTGATATCCCAAAGACCGCTGTACCTATTTGTTGCACGGTTGATATCCCAAAGACCGCTGTACCTATTTGTTGCACGGTTGATATCCCAAAGACCGCTGTACCTATTTGTTGCACCGTTGATATCCCAATGACCGCATTGCACAATGCGCAGACTCTCAAAGTTCTTGCAGTTACATTTATCCACGAACACATTTTTTAATATTTGTATCATTGACACACTGGACACTCGTTAGTGAATTCGTCCTCGAAACTTTCGTTCCCTGACCTCAAGATGTTCACTGAAACAAACACTGTTGCATCGGTGCTCAGTACTTAGTTTATTTATTTCGTCATGAAACAAGAATTACCTGAACATTTCAAATTTGCTGTTAAGTTGCAGAATAAATAGTCTTCTATGCTCAACAGGGGACACCCCACTGATAATATCCACGCAGTGTCGGAGCATGTGCAGGTTTACCATCAAGGGGATAGTACATTCAAATGTGATAATAACCTTAATATATGTATGTATGTATGTACATATGTATTTATGTATGTATGTGTGAGTTTATGTACGTATGTATGTACGTATGCATGTATGTACGTATGTATGCACGTATGTATGTATGTACTTATGTAAGTATGTGTGTGTGTGTATGTATGTTTGTGTGTATGTGTGTACGTATGCATGTATATACGTATGTATGCACGTACGTATGTATGTATGTACGTACGTATGTACGTATGTATGTATGTACTTATGTATGCATGTATGTGTGTATGTATGTATGTATGCATGCATGTATGTAAGTATATTTGTATATATGTACACTTGTATGTATGTGTGTATGTATGTATGAATGTGCGTATGTACATATGTATGTATGAATGTATGTATTTATGTATGTATGAATGTATGTATGAATGTATGTATGTACGTATGTACGTACGAGGGGGTGCTGATAAGTCCTTGGCCTGACCTACTTCCCGATGTCGTAGTACGCAATCGATAGTGTCGTTGGAAAGAGGGGCCGACAATGTGGCGAATTGCAAGTCTTTTCTTGTTACAGTGGCCGAAAGGAAGCATGTCAGGCAACGCGCGGGATTCCAACAACATCGAGACGCGAGCTATCGTCAAGTTTTTTGTCTGCAAGTCAAGGCGCCGAAGGAAATTCACGCCATTCTGACAGGTACATTAGGGGAATATACACCATCATACGTCACCGTAAAAAAAAACTGGGTCGCCTTGTTTAAACGTCGTGATTTTTCCACCTGTGATGTGTCTCATCCTGGACGACCCAAAACTGTGACCACCCTGGAGATTATTGATCAAATTCACGAGCTAATCTTGAAAGACCGTCGGATTTTGGCTAAATCAATAGCTGAGCAACTGGGCATCTCGCGTAAGCGGGTTGGGTCCATCATTCATGAAGATTTGGAAATGCGGAAGCTCTCCGCGAAGTGGGACCCGAAATGCCTGAACGCAGATCAAAAACGTCAACGGTGCCAGTCGTCTGAGCAACGTTTGGAATTTTTTCGGCACGATCCAAATGATTTCCATTTCTATGAACATGGACGAAACCTGGTTATATCACTATGACCCGGAGACAAAGCAACAATCAATGGAGTGGCGGCATAGCGGTTCACCCCGCCCCAAAAATTCCGAGTACAAAAATTCGCTGGAAAATTTCTCGCCTCGATTTTTTGGGATCAAGACGGCATCCTCCTTATTGATTATCTTCCAAAGGGCCAAACTATTGACGCGAAGTATTACTCATCTCTGCTGGTGCAATTGAAGGAACCTTTGAAAGAAAAACGCGGCGGGAAGTTCACCAAAGAGGTCTTGTTCTTGCACGACAATGCCCCGGCTCACAGGGCACTTGAAACCCAGAAGAAACTGGCCTGTCTGGACTTTCAGTTTCTTGATCACCCACCCTATTCTCCGGATCTGGCCCCGTCGAGCTACCACCTGTTCCCTGGACTGAAAAAGAACAATTGAAAGCTTGTCATTTTTTTTCTGACGCGGAGGCCATTGTTGCCGCGGAGACCTGACTGGACGGACAAATTTCTGAAAATTTTTAAGTGGCTTGCAAATGTTAGAGCAATGGGCTAAGAAGTGTTTTGAGTTTCGTGAGTAGTATGTTGAATAAATCCCGAGTTTGGTCGCTCTAGCTTGTTTTCTTCCTGGTCGGGCCTGGCACATAGCACACATAACTTCACATGAGCAAACCACTGTAACTTGCTCGATACTGAATACTTTTATGTACATCTTTCCTCCTACTTTGTAGGTTACCATACTGCCGGTAAATTATTAAAATGTTTAAGATTCTACTCAGGGTGTTTATTCAACATTTATGTAGTAGGCTACAACGTTAACAATCTAATGCCATTCTAATTAGCAAATCAAAGAAAGTTAAAATTATAAAGTACCTCTAATTATTTCAGTTATACGGGCTAACTATCCCAACGACGATTCATGTTGGCTTAAGATTAGAGTTCTCATTTTATGTAAAAACCAAATTTTATTTGTCTCACCAAAAGAATTTTTAACTAATAAATTAAAATCAAGGAAAAATATCGCACAACACACACGCTTGGTCACTAATAATTATTCGTTGACCTACTCCAAAAAGACTCTTACCTGTCGTTCTTCTTCCTTCGCTTTAATCAAGGCTTTCTTTTGCATTAATTTCGCTTCAACAGTAATAATTATCCTTCCTATCGCGTTCGATAATGTTAATAATAACTAATAACTAATCATCATATATGAACGTGATTTCATAAATACTTATAAAGATGGGTAGAGCAAAGTCAAACACAACTTGTGGATATTTTATTGCTAAGGAACTTCATTCACACAGCGTATCTTAAGAACAGCTACATGTTTCGGCCTTTTCCAGGCCATTGTTCATATTACCTATCCGAGGCAACTGTACAATATCCAGTATTAGGCCTTTAGTATCTAACGAGATCTCGTTTTCGTCGTTACAATTTCATGTTCGCTTGAATATAAATTATTGTGAAATTTAAAATAGTTTTAAAATTTATAGTTATAAAATTTATAAATATTTAGACAGCATAATTTTTGGAGAGGAGTATCACATTAGGGAGTATATTGTTTTACTACGTTATTTCGCGAGTGACGAAGTGATTGAATCATGTGTGGTGTCGTAGTGATTGAACTCCTGGAGATGTTATGTAGAACTGTCTTTTCTTCGTCTATAGCGTTGGTCGCCAGTTGGATTTTTTTTAGAAAATTTTATGTAGACATTCTGGCAGGGAGAATCCAGGTTCGAAACGTTGGTTACGTGCAGACACGTATCTGTATCAGATGTGTCATGTACGACGTGAAAGTGCCCAGAGATGGCTGGTATATTAGTAGTTATTTATGGAAGAGATGCTAGTTGGTAGGCTATTTTTATTGTCAAGGGATAATGTTCTGGATTCCTATGGTAAGTTTCACTATAGAATCCACATTTAATAATACTTGAGATCAGGCGTGCTGTTCCTTGTTGATGTTGAAAGATAGTAGTGTATATACGTCTGTGATTAGTAGAGGACCAGTAGTAGTAGTAGTAGTAGAAGTAGTAGTAATAGTAGTAGTAGAAGTTGTGTTTGACCTATCTTTACGATTGCAGCACAACGGGGATGACTCATTTAAAAGTCACAAATACTTAATTAAATTTGACGATTAATATAAGTTACAGATCAAAGAAATATCATAATTGCTTACTAAGTCTTTCAGATCAACTCTTTCAATTGGGGTTGACCATAGTATAAATATATTTAATTTTGAGGATGACATTTTTTTAAGAATGGCCTGCCGAACAGTATAAATAATATTCATTTGCTTAGCGGCCTTGAACTCAAACTAAACCTCAGTTATTCGACAAACGTCCTCTCAAAATGTTTACATTAAAGAGCATTATTTAGGATTTCAGGAACTTTCATGTCAGTAATGGAGACGGATAAAATTACAAATATGGAGGATCCTCGTGTATACTCGTACATTCACACATGATTAGACATTTGCGGATGACTGAAATAGCTGAAACCGAGCTGAGAATTTGTTTAGACCACCAAGAAAGACAAATGGAAATGCCTCGGCACATACGTTCTTTGATTCTTTACATAATATTCTACAATAAACCTTTTCAACCATGAAAATGGAATAAGTCTGTACAGTCTGCGAGTATTTGCTGCAGACGATGACGAATACGAATTTTGTGTCAACGTTTGTCCCAATGTTAAACACACAGTTGAAGCGTTTAAATATAGAGCAAAAAAAGATGAATTATAATGAACCTCTTCTCTTCGCTGAAAGATGAATACTTCTACAGAGATTTTAGACGTATTTCCACAGCTATTCTACAACGACACAACGCACGGATTGCTACAGTGGCCAGGTGTGTAAGCCAGCTAAAATTCAGTACTTAATAGCGAATGTGGACGAGCCTGTTATTCTAAACTTTATATAAAAATTGTATAATGCTGTCATGATTGCATCCTCAACGTCTAGTTCCTGAAAACATGCATAGACTCAAGCCAACTTTAAGGTATTCTAAAGACAGTAAAAGTAAAGTGATCCCGTTACAGGCCCGGTGTGGCCCAGAGGGTGGGTAGAGTTATAGCTCTACTCTTCCATGACCGCGGCACTATAAGGGAGTGAGTGGTCAGCAGCACGCCCCGGCCACACTTTACCCCTGGGAAAGACCCGGTACCTATTTTACAGGAGGCTGGGTGGGCCCCAGGGCCAGTCTGGACGGGCGGAAAATCTCGTCCCCATTGGGAATCGATCCCGGACCGTCAAGCCCGTAGTCAGTCGCTATACCGACTGAGCTACCCATTCTAAAGATAGTACATTACAATAACCTTTACTAGTGTTTTCAACACATCTGCCATTTAAATTGTTCTACACTTTTACGGTCTGCCCCTTTCTCCGATAAAGCTCTTGACACATCCACGAGGTATAATATCAACGCAATATCTGTTAGGTAGAAAATACGTACTAGTCAGATTTGTACCAGTATGTGCCGCTACGTGCGGTTTGTTTGGACCATGATCATGCTGTGAAATGTGTTTGTCTTTAAGATGCCTGTGATGACATCGATTTGTTTACAGCATGGTCATGATCCCATATAGAGTTGTTTGTTAGGTGGTCGTAATGTCGTACCTATTTTTTTAAAGATTAACATTCTGTTATGTCTGTGATCAATGCGTTTGATTTCTTCAGATAATCCCTTCACAGGGAAAGTCTATGTTGCTTACAGGTGGTGTTTTCAGTTATTCCATGCAGTATAGGCCGTACGATTGACTGATTCGTTATGTAGGCTACACTACCAGTGGCCTGGCTCTAATTTGGAAGTGAGCCAAAGCAAACATAATCAAGGCAGTAGCACGTAGAATGAGAATGTGAAGTGGACAGGCCCAAGTTGCTTTGTTGATTGTCAGATGGGGAGGTCACGAGCACTGCGTAGGCAGCCACTTCAAGATAGTATTCCGGTATTCACTTGAACACAACAAGCATGTTCACAAAAAGACGTAGTTCAACATGATTTGTAACATTTCTAAATTAGAGACGTTTGTTTCTCGAATGTAAATACGCAAAATTACTATTGCATCAGAGTTACGGGGTTCCTATCCTTGGGTTCTGATGATAACAATTATGGCGATTATGATTATAATTAATTATCCACTTTTGGCAGATTAGAATCCAATAAGCCGTATACATATTTTGTACATTAATAAACCTACATGTAGATGTAAATTTATTTTCTTTCCTTATTTTCAGCTTAAAATAAACACAAATTTTTAAATTCACATTGAATTTCTAATTGCTTTCATAGCTGTGTTTAGCAGTTAAATCTTCTACACTTCATTTTTTACGATTGTCTCACGTACTTAAGTGCACACACACAAAACAGTTGTAAATAAAGTAAATTTATTTGATGGTTTCACGGCGATGTTTTGTTAATGTCTCAATTGTAACAAAAAATTACGCCTGCTTTCATCCTTATAGCAAATTATATTCAGTTTCACAAAAGAAAGATTAGGACAACAAGTGTATTGCTACCGCCAGCCACTGCTATTAAAATACGTATTCACACAGCAAGAGTAGGCTGACGTGTAAATAAATTACAATACTAAAAACTAAAACTAAACTCCGTGGCCTTAGTCCGCACGCGAACTATACCGACAGAGCGGCCGCCGCCGGTCGGCGAAGTTAGTGCCAACTTTTGCGGATAGAGGGGT
>Ga0123353_10007236_pt1:0-12500 | contig 14960 bp, 10 predicted proteins | sample TergutLab28metaG_3_FD_92763 | JGI IMG/M metagenome (GOLD analysis project Ga0123353, IMG submission 92763) | Labiotermes labralis P3 segment gut microbial communities from Petit-Saut dam, French Guiana - Lab288 P3 | ecosystem: Host-associated > Arthropoda: Insects > Digestive system >... | reverse complement strand
ATAATCTCTTTGTTAATTTTATGTGATTTGTTACAGTGATACCGAATTCCTAATATGAAGATTGTGGGGTAGGCTATGTTTTGTATAAATCAGCTGTACTGGGCGAGGAGATGTAAGAATTTCTCTTCACGTTAGCTGTTTGCTTAACGCCTACATGTTAGCTATAAATGTCAGTTATTCATTTGTCACTTTGCAGCTGGACAGATATAGACAGAATCTAATAACGGTGGTTAGTGGAAGTGCATTGAGGCTTCAGTTCCGTGCCTCGCCACCTAATTACTCGAATTTAGCACGTTAGTACTGATAGACAACTAGACGTAATAACGAAAAGTTTATTTCTTAAGTTCTGTTACGTTTTAGAAGCCAATTTTAGTGCTTTATGGACGCTCGCTTTTGTTTGCTAATGCTGTATAGTCGTAGTTCAGGAAGTAACTTATGAAAAATGTTCATAGCGTAATTATAACGTTACATCCTCATTACCTCGAAATAATTGTTATGTTCCGGCAACTTAATGTGCTCTCCTATTAAAAACATTTTCCACGGAGATTAAGTAATGTTACAATTTTAAGAAGATTTCTAGTTAGGGGTGTGAACTTCTTGAAAGGTGAATTACGAAATATATTCGACGCAAGGGAGTTATTATTTGTAGAAAATTAATTCTTGATGCGTGTTTTTCTTCATTAAGAAAAGAAAACCACACATTCTTCCGCAAGTTTCACTTTCCCATTCTCATAATTGTTACTGTAGTCTTCTTCTCGTGACCATAACTGCTTACCCTGCCTACAGACGCCAATATTGTATCTGCCGTCGCCTACAGCTACATGCCTTCTCCTTTCTCTGTCTGCTGTGGCCAGTATCATCTCTACCGTTGCCTAAAGCTACATGCCTTCTCCTTTCTCTGTCTGCTGTGGCCATTTTCACCTCTACCGTTGCCTACAGATACAGGTATTCCCCTTTCTTTTCCTACAGTGGCCAGTATCATCTCTACCGTTGCCTATAGCTACGTGCCTTCTCCTCCCACTTTCCGCAGTGGCCAGTATCACCTCTACCGTTGCCTACAGATACATGCCTTCTCCTTTCTCTGCCTACAGTGGCCAGTATCATCTCTACCGTTGCCTAAAGCTACATGCCTTCTCCTTTCTCTATCTGCTGTGGCCAGTATTACCTCTACCATTGCCTACAGTTGCATGCCTTCTCCTCTCACTGGCCACAGTGGTCAGTGTCACCTTTGTTGTTTCCTACAGCTACATGCCTTCTCCTCCTAATGCCCAGAGGTCAGTATCACCTCTACTGTTGTCTACAGCTACTGCCTTCGTTCCCACTACTTGCAGCTACCAATATCAGTTTTCCGTTAAATAAAGCCACATGTCACCTCCTTTTGGAGCGTCCAGTATCACTGCATTCCAATGCCGACAGCTGCATATATTATTCTCTTACCGTGCCTGGCTATAAAGTAAACTAATTCAGCTGGACAGTATTTTTCTCTCCTTGAAGTCGAAAAATAACATAAAAGAATTCAGTCATACATTTAACAATGCAGGTTATTATTACCAATGCAGTATTTGCTTTTTACAGAATTTCCATTCGCAGAATTAGAGCGTCTTTTTTATGCAGTTGAAGTTCACGGGAAAGCCAATCGATAATTTCTTCGTACACAGAAAGAATGGCTTGAATATATTTATATGATGATTCAGGAAATGTTCCCTTCTACATTCTTGCTCCGATGTCGCTTTTGAATACATGCATTATTTATAATTCTAAAACCCTTCGACAAGAACCAGAAAAGAATGTAATAAAATAATGTGTACATAATGCAAAATTCCGTGTGCTGCTACATTATGGATTGATTCCTCTATTATTCAACAGCACTTTATCAACTGCATGAATTATATTTTATCAAAAGGGAGGGTGACCGAGAGTGATGGATTTGGAAGAATTTGGAAAAAAATATTTTAGCCTATGTTAGAACATTATCATGAAAGGCTTCAGGTTATCCGATCTTCGGTTCGAAAATCGAAGCAGACGTCTCTTGAATACGAATGCCCTTAAGCCCTACTACCTTATTTTTTTTTATTTTTATCATTTCACATTCTGTAGATTATTTAATTACACACACCAACACATGCACATATATATTATTTAAAAAGTCTAAAATTTACATTAAAATATTTAAAACGGTCCAACATGTTTCGATCACACGATCATCCTCAGGGAGCATATATTGTTTCTTGCTAAAGTTATAATTTAAAACATTCAGTGAATTACTTCCTGATGTTAACTTGGTGCTGTGGCAGCATGTCGTGTTTTTGTGTGTGAGTCGTACGCTGTTTAGAATGAGCCTGGTTATGATTGTGCGTCGTGTGCTGCACAGAATACGACACGCTGCCACAGCACCAAAATTAACATTACGAAGTATTCACTGAATATTTTAAATTATAACTTTAGCAAGGAATAATATACGCTCCCTGAGGATGATCGTGTGATCGAAACATGTAGGAGCGTTTTAAATGTTTTAATACAAACTTTACAGTTCTTAAATTATATATATATATATATGTATGTGCTTGTGTTGATGTGTGTAATTAAATAACGCACTACCTTAATTTTCGATTTCTTCTGGTACTTTTTCATTTAAACATCTGTGATATGTACTTTAAATAAGTAAGTGATTAACTCCATATAAAAGAAGTCTCCGCGATAAGCCAATAGTCGCTCAGGTACCCAACAATTTTGCTGCTTTCTATAAATCTGTATTTCCAAAACCGTTTTTACAAAATTCCACCACTGATCCCTACGCCGAGACAAATGTACTTTCACTTCACGCCCTTCCCTTTTAATTTTACAGCCTCTTTTTTCGTATTTGAGCCAGTTACATTTGGCCGAAACGTGTAACATAGTATCCTAAGTTTTACAGGGATGGATCTTTATTTGTGCTACGTGCTTGAACTACTGACGTATCACGGAAAGAAATTGTTTATTTAAGCTTAACTACCAATAACTTAGGAAATATTTGCAGATTGTGACAATTCTGGTGCTCTCGTTTTGCTACTGTTCCCGTTACTCTCATTGGCCTTATTATTCCTGAATAATTTCTATGCGCTTTAACGCAATAATTATGTTAATTTGTTTCTAGCGTGTGATGATATGTTTAGATGGTCAACTGTTTTTCTGTTCTGTCTGGCTGTGTCATATCCTATGAACATCGCTGCACCTTCTTTGTTGAACTTCAGTCGCAAAGAGGCGAATATTTTTAGTATAAACAGCCAACTAGATGCAACAATAATTTTGTTATTAATAATTTCAATCAGCTCAACATGTTTCGGGCGATAATTTCGCTCATCATCAGGAGCACTAGACTATGTTTACAGTTTGCGGTATAAGGCACCAACGATGCTGCCTGCTGGTGACCAGGATGAGGTGTTCCACCTCATTCTGGTCACCAGCAGGCAGCATCGTCGGTGGACAGATACGGACGGACGGAGACACACTACTAAAGACTTAGTAGCTTCACTTCGCTTTGAAAATGTGCCTAAGTAAGTAGCGTTGTTCAAAGATTTAACTGGCGTCTGCTAGCTTTAAAGGTACCAATTATTTTTCAGAGGCTTTTTCTCTGGTTTGTGTTAACACATTCAATTTACAATCATTAAACTCATTTTAACAGCAGTTATTACCCTAACAATTGCAGAGAACTCAGTAGGAAACTCATTATACATAATTACACGATACACGCCATTTACCTATCACGACAATATTTACTGTAAACTTTTGTCATGCTTCTAAAGTGTGGTTAACAACGAGAAGAAACAGAAGGTTGGACAACCCTCGAGTTGGTTGCTTTAAACATCTCATTGTCTCAGTATCCTTTTCCAATGCTTCTTTCCTTCTATGTAGGAAAAAGTATTTGCTCACATAAAATTTTGTCCGCACCTGACAGATTTTTAGGAAATATGACGTGCCCTTTACGCCAATAAGTAACATCCGAATGTCATCCTTCGTAATTTCACACATTCACTACTAACAATATGGTAGACTCGAGAACTTGTAAGGAGTATGCGACACTTAATTACGTACTTACTTCCTTACTTATTTACTTACTCCATGGAGTAGAGTCCTTCTCGAGAAACTAAACAGTTCTCAGTTAGTCAAGAAACTCTCTGCATTTTATGGAACCCGCGGTTCCTTGCCGCCTTCACAAGCGCCCGCCATTGTACCCATCCTGAGCCAGATCAATCCAGTCCATGCCCTCCGAACCCACTTCCTGAAGATCAATCTTAATATTTTCCTCCCATCTACTCCTGGGTCTTCCAAGTGATCTCTTTCTCTCAGGTTTCCTCACCAAAACCCCTATACAACTCTCCTCTCCCCCATACGTGCTACATGTCCCACCCATCTCATTCTTCTCGATTTGACTACCCAAATAATATTTGATGAGGAGTACAGATCATTGAGTTCCTCGTTATGTAGCGTAGTATGCGACACTAGTGACATTTAATTGGTGTCCTGAAATGAAGTACGCAGAAGATCTCTAAAAATCCAACTTTATTAAGGCAACTTTTTACAAAGTAAAGAAAAAAATTACAATAGTGCCAACATTTTCTTCCGCTTTTTGTTTGATAGCAATAACCAAAAGACACTTGAGCTAGGCCAGGGAGGTTTTATGACAAGATAGACCATATATGTGTCTGTCCATTACGTTCGACCTCTTTCTTTTGCATGGAGAACTATAAATATGGCGATGATATTTGAGGTTATATCCGACATATTGACTTTTCAGAGAACCTGTGTACTGAAATATTCACAAAACAAAATTAATATAAAATATGAATTACTAGTAAATATGTGTCGATCCCAGTGACTGCGCAGTCGAAGGCATGTGTCTGCGACCCCTCGCTTGCTGGGCTTTTGGGTTCGAATCCGGGCGAGTGCATGGATTTTTGTCTCTCGTGAGTATCTATTTTGTCAGGTAGAGGTCTGTGTCACGGGCTGATTACTCGTCCAGAGGAGACATACTGAATATGGTGTAATAATATAGACAGCCAACTAGATGCAACAATGACAATTTTATTAATAATACAGCTTTAAACACAGTAGAGTGCTCCTGAGGATGGGCGAAATTATCGCCCGAAACATATCTAGCTGATTGAAATTATTAATAAAATTGTTACTGTTGCATCTAGTTGGCTGTTTATATTATTGTATCAGTGATGCACGGTCACGCAAACATCAAATTGAATGTGGTGTGTCTGAGTGTGATCGTGAGAACTCGAAAAGGGGACCATGACCCGAAAAAGGGCCGAAGAGCCATAGGTGAAAAAAAAATTGGATTACTAATATGTGCCGCATAAAATGGACTTGGAGGTCTTCTCGTAACTGCTTTTCCTTATCGTAAGTGAACCAGTAATTTCGTAGAGATTTATATCACTGCCCATTGCCATCCACTCTTGAAAGTGCCTAATTTGTGACAGACTTTATTTCGCCATCAGTGCGCAATGTAAGGAAGTGTGTTTAACAAACTTGATGGCTGCGTACAGGTGGATTCATAACGAAAATCTTATATCGGAGATATACAACATATGCCTAGTGTTGTCGCATTGAAGAGTCTCGTACCACGAAATAACCCACGTCAAAAAGCGGAGTAAGTTTACCTCACATTTATATTTAGTGTCACCAGCCAATGTTGAGGTTCACATTCCTGTATTTCTACTCAGCAGCAGGTGGCAGCTGATTTTCCGCTACTGGGAATAACAAGGACATAACAATTCGAAAATTTCCTGTGTGCATGTTTTTCAGGGGTTTTATACTCTCAATATTTCAATGGATAGGGACCACTTCTTCCTCCTTCGTATTTAAAAATTCTTTACATATAATGTCATTGTAGTCTCTTAATGATCACGATGATGATCATGATGATTATGATCATCAGACATATTGCAAAGTGCGTATACTTCTAAGTCTAATGTTAGGGTAAACCAGTTCCGTGCTTTTTGTGTTCCTAACTGAAACGTGGTGGATCTACGGCCGCTCGCCTGCTGAGATTGTGGGTTCGAAACTCACCGGGGACATGGATGTTTGTCTGTAGTGAGTATTGTGTGTTGTCAGGTAGAGGTCTCTGCGACGAGCTGATCACTCATCCAGAGGAGTCCTATCGACTGTGTTGCGTCGTTGTGTGTGATCTAGAAACCTCGTGAATGAGGAGGCTGTAGCACCAAAATAAACAAACAAATAAGCTGAATTGTGGAATTACCTACAGGCCGCCAATTAAGGTAGCTGAGACTAATCACCATTGTCATCACCATAAATACCATTCCACGTATTTTTACCATCGGATCTGACATCATATACCGCACAACTGATACAAAATCCACCCTCTAATGGTATTGCGAATGATGTATTTCACCAGCACACACAAACATTTCCATTCCTTCTTAATTTACTTCCTTCTTCATGTCCGCAAGATAAAAGCTCACAAGCTCGTGTTTGTCCCACTTTTCGTCGCTGTTCTCTCTCTCTCGCTCCCTCTCGTAACGATTTTGTGTCGGCTGAGCCGACTGAGCTGAAGCAAGCCAAGAGTCGTGACGTCACATTTGGCACCCCGGGCCGTGCTCGGTGGATTGAACAGTTTTCTTCAGTTATTATGAATCTTAAATTATTCTACTTTTATTGATATAAACTGACAGCTATTGACAGTAAATCATTGTACTCTGGGATACAAATATCTTTTGGCACACGCGGGACGAAGTACACCGTCCGTATTGTTTATTTTGCCTACGGCTTTTCTTGTTATCGGAAATATAACCAGTTCGACATTTCACAAAGGCATACTGCCTTAGTATGCGTTGATGTTACAGCACTTGTTGCGAAACCAAAATATGGATTAGGCTCGATTTTACAACTTACGGATTGGAAATCTTCTAAAATCTTATATTCCTATAGCAAATGCAAGTACTGTGTCGATTTGAGCCTCATATTCAGTGGGTGCCGAGGCTCTTTTCCCGTGGATAATTCGCCCAGGGGATGAGGCTGACCACTATTCCTCATCTAGTGTCAAGGCTAAGAATGAGTGGGTCTGTATCTCCACTCCCTCTATATACCTTCATGAAGTATATAAGCACAATTTTAATTTACTTTTTTACTGAATTATTTTTGGTTCTGAGATATTTCGGCCGGTATAATTTTTAAATATGGTGCTGGAGGAGGATGGAGATAATTCGACCGTTCGTATGACAAATGAAGAAGCATTACAAAGACCTAAGGAGGAGGGGAATATCCTGCATACAACACAACGACGGAAGGACTACTGCATGGTCACAACCTGCGTAGGAACTACCTCCTAAAACACATTATTGAAACCAAGACATGTGAATTCTGTGTGAAATTATTTTCTAGCAAATTGTGGCTGTGTGTGAAAGAAGAATACTGTATAGCACCAACAGAATACACTGTTGCAAACTTATTTGTTAAAGCTGCAACATGTTTCGGCCATCCGCCATCATCAAGTGTCAGAGGAATATAAATGGGAAGAGTTTCAGACCATGCAATCTGAACTAAAGTAAGAGAAAGATAAAATAAGATAGATTTTAAAATATAAATTACTGTGCACACCAGCAGTCGTGATCTGATTATTCCAGATCCATACCACCTCTATATTATGTCACATTTTGTTTGTGTAAATACAATATATGTATCATAGAGTATCGGCAGTTATTATGCAGTCGCCTTAAGACGCGTGTCTAAAAACGTCAAGTGGCATGTTGCAGTAGAGGCTTATCTTCTCAAATGGCGATGTTTTCTTGCCAAACGTTGTTCCCTAATCATGGCGGTCCACCAAAAGTTGGATATTTAACAGAAACCTTTTAATGGCGTTCTCTTTTGATATTATATAATATTATTGTGTGAAATTAGTTTAATATTGTGCTAATTCCTCCCACGATCATTAAAATCGGCAGACAGTCTTGCAATTAATTTTGTAATCGAACATTTGGACAATACAATCAGTTCCATTACTGAGGGAAGACCAGGAAGCTGTCTAAGTAGGTGAAGTTAAAATATGTTAGGATCTAAGACCGTCTTTCTTCTGGGAGGTGTCACCATGTCAGTGGAGGAATTGTGATAGACGTTTCGAAAGAGTCCATGGACGTTTCTACCCTTGAAGATGAGACAAATCGTGTGCCCCGACACTTCAGGCACCAAACACCCATAAATTCCTGAAGAATGGAGACTTCTATGGCAGAGCTGTGAATGTTGTAAGCTTTCTTCAGGGTAATTCCCCGGCATCTGAATTTTATATGCAGACGTTTCGGAACACTTTGTTCCATCTTCATAGGCAGGTAGGTGCCTACCTGCCTATGAAGATGGAATAGAGAGAGTGTTCTGAAACGTCGGTATATAAAATTCAGACCCCGGGGAATTACCCAGAAGAAAACATACAACATTCAGAACACGGCGAAATTTTCAAATCAAGAAGAGCTATGAATGCTTAAAATGTCGCGTGTTGATATTCACATACATGAAATGACTGAAGAACAGTTTTAAATATAAATGCCACGTGGAGATCTGAACGAAGTGCGATGTCGGTGTAGGAAACAGAAACTGAAGCCATACTGAACCGAAGCGTATCCTTTCCCACAGTCGTCTGTTTTGTTGTTTTATGCAGCTTTTCAACTATATTTTTCATTTAATGAGGCTAAGTGAGGTTTATTGTGACGTGAGAAAAAGCAAATAACAAAACTCATTACATTAGGCAACAGAAATGAAGGTCCTTTATCAGACAATGAATTAGCAGGCAATTTCTGAAAGTGACGAGGAAAGGAAGACAACGAACAGCTGATCCTATGTTCTAAGCACCAGTCAATTCAATTGTGCAATAGAGCGTGGGCTTGTAGCCTTATGGATGCTTAACGTCGGTATTAATCGAAGGTGATTTGTCGGAAAAACGGAATCCGTTTTCGAGACAAACTCAGAATTTTTTATTTAAAAAAAATAAGCTTCATATCTGCCTAGAACTCTAAAACAGATTTTTCAGGGTCTGTTTGGATTTATAATCTGTACTCCTCACCAAATATCGTTCGGGTGATCAAATCAAGAAGAATGAGATGAGCGGAGCATGTGGCGCGCATGAGAGAGAGGAGAGATGCATAGAGGATTTTGGTGGGGTGATCTGAGGAAAAGACACCACTAAGAAGACATAGGTGCAGATGGAAGGATATTATTAAAATTTATCTTAAAGACGTGGGGTGGAGAGGAATGGACAGGATTAATGTGGCTTAGGATAAAGGCAGGTGACGGGCACTCGTGAATGTAGTAATGAACCTTTCCATAAAATGCGGGGGAATTCTTTACTAGCCGATGACCTGTTAATTTATCACGAAGAACTCTGCTCCACTGAGTTGAGTAGAGTAGGGCCGTAATAAAGTAATTTGAAGATCATCGACCCTATTGATAATTACTGTTATCACTGTATTATCATTGTACAGTCACTCACACAACTACACATTTTCTTGTATTTCTCATCGGAGACAATAAATGAGACTACTAATACTGCATATTTACCCACAGGGATGAAAAAAGTAAATGTTGATACATTCGTTTCCAAGTGATAGAGATGAGTGTGTTTAGATATATGTATGTATGTATGTATATATATATATATATATATATATAGGGAGAGAGAGAGTTATTACAAAGAAATATGGCTGTATTCCTGACGATGAGAAAGACAACCAATTTCCTGTCATTTCCTCGCCTGTCAACAAACATTCAAAATGAGATACTTCAAAACCAGAGATATACATATCCCGGTTGCCAGGTCGCCATTATGAGTAACTTTTGTACTGTGGGTCCTAATATTTGTGGATCTTCAGTATGGATCTTACTTCATGGCACCATTCTCGTACCTGGAAATGTGAGTTGTCTTTCAGACTTTTTGAAAATTTATGCAACCCTGGTTTAAACAGTGTTGAATGAGACAAACATACTTGTATTTTGTAATTGGGTTTGAGAGAAGTGTATCGTATTTAGACAGATCACGAACTTTTCTCCCTGAAAGCCTTAGTAATTGTAGAGTGTGCAACAATGTCCATGAATGAATCCCATGGAGATAGTGTGACTCAAAAACTCCTGATATAATTTGTTTGTTTAGTGGCGCTATGAATTACTATTATTATACAGCGTGGGCTGGTAGAGTGATTAATCAGTGGAGAACAGGAAATTATGTAGACGTTTGCGATTATTGCATTGCTTCAAGGTACTGCAGAGATCTACGTGAAACCTCATTATTTTGGTCAAACCGCTTGAAGACAGAAGACAAACTAATCACTGCGTCTAACAATCAATGCATTAGAATTGCAGAGGAGTCTTGGAGGTAAAGTTCCATTCATTATAAACCCTGCTACCTTATGCAGTTGCATGATTGGATTAAAGATTCGGCAGTCTTAATCCCGGTAGAGTCCTCCTTCCTCCTTCATGCTGATGGCTACGAGGCTGGATCGCTCAAACAACCCGTGATATTAAAGACAGCTACATAATGCCATGTTCCGTGTTTCACTCCTGGTACTCAATAGAGTTGGTTGCAAAACATTACCGTGCTTGGCACTTCCAGTAGAAACGGTAGGATATTAATGTATTCGCATTTGTTCTAGACTCGGAATTAGTCTGCAGCTTATTGTACCGGACGACTGATCATGTAGCATGAATCCGTTAAAACGAACCAAAGGAAGTCAGAAAGGATGCCAGTAATGTAATCCCAATACAAGAACGGTTTCACATTGGGGAAGAAAGGTGGTGCTTCTTACAAAACGTGCGGTTCACCCTAGAACAGGCCACGCAGGCCCAGGCTGGGATGGGTGGTTAACGCCACTCTCCAGCCACTTTACCCTCCGGAAAGATGCCCGGTACCCTTTTTCATAGGAAGGTGGGTGGGTCACAAGGCCGGTCTGGACGGGTGCGGAAAATCTCGCCCCCACCAGCATTCGATCCCCAGACCGTTCAGTTCGTAGCGAGTCGCTATACCGACTGAGCTATCACAGCCCACTGTGCTTTTTATTCGAAAGAGAAATAAGTACGCGTTTCATAGGTAAGCGTGAGGGTATTTTTTGTGCAGCTACCGGAACACACATACTTATTGTGGTATTTTGAATAGAATGAGGGATAAAATGGCAATATAAAGACAAAAATAAATCCCTTGAAAATGTAGCTAATTTCACATATTTAGGAATGAAACACACAAATGGAATTTGCACTGTGAATAAATTAAGAGCAGATTCAATTCAGGAAATTCCTTTTACCGCTCGGTCCAGAATCGTATGCTCTCCCGTTTGCTATCCAAGAGCGTGGTGACTAAAATAAAGCGAATGAGATTTTTTTCGTCGTTTTGTACTTGTTGGAATATTGGTCTCTCAGATTAGATAATAATGTAGGCTGAGGATTTTGAGAACAACTTGATAAGGAAGACATTTGGTGTAAGGAGAAGAAGTAACAGGAGACTGGGAAAAATTGCATAACGAATATCTTTATGATTTTTAACCCTCGACAATCACTAATCGCGTTATCAAATCAAGGAGATTGAGACGGAGTATGTGACGTACAAGAAGGAAGATAAATGCATATATTGTGCAGATAGGCAAACCTGAAGGCAGGAGACCACTTGGAAGACTCGAACCTACAAGAGAGAATAATATTAAGACCATAAACTTTAATACGTTCCATACCTGTGCATTAAATTGTAATATATAGTAAACCAACGAATGCACTTTGATAGAATGTATGTTATTACACATTAATAGTTACCAACATGTTTCGGTCGTAATCGCGACCATCATCAGGGCGTTTCAAATAATGTCAATAATATATACAATAAACAGTTAATATACATAGGTTAAACCACTTTATGTTATGGTTAATAATAAATACTCCCTTTTCCAATACATAGTTGCTTTATATATTGTTAAAACGGATAAAATTCAAATTGTTGTTAGAAAGGTAAAACAGGGTGTGTTTGTATTGTTGAATGCAGTTCATATACACCCTGTTGGATGGGTAAAACTGTGTGTCGTAGGAGGGATTAATTTTTTTTTAATATATAAACAAATATTGTATTAAAACAGGGAGTACTTATGTTATTAACCAAACATCAAATGTTTTCACCTACGCGGATTAACATTGTGTTGTTTATTTTAATAGTATTCTTTGAGACACCCTGTTGATGGTCGCGAGTACGACCGAAAAATTTTCTTGACTATCAATATTAATACAACAGATTTTATTAAAGTGCATTCTTTGGTTTACTACAGATCATAAAGAGAACAGAATGAGTGGATGTGGTCTGGTTTGATCTTGTTGAAGGGCAAGACATGTGGCGGGTCGTTGTGAATATAGTAATGTAATTTTCGGCTCCGTAAGAGAAGGGGAATTTCTTAACTTTCACACGAACAGTTAGCTATAATGTGAAATGCCAACTTGATGCAACAAGGCAATTTTATTGGTGTATTCTTAGCTCTACATGT
>Ga0123353_10007235_pt1 | contig 14960 bp, 10 predicted proteins | sample TergutLab28metaG_3_FD_92763 | JGI IMG/M metagenome (GOLD analysis project Ga0123353, IMG submission 92763) | Labiotermes labralis P3 segment gut microbial communities from Petit-Saut dam, French Guiana - Lab288 P3 | ecosystem: Host-associated > Arthropoda: Insects > Digestive system > Gut ... | reverse complement strand
GATAGCAGACCAAAAGAGCAGCAACAGTGTGAAGGAAAGCCACGGGGCGCCGCCCCGCACCCCGCTGGGAGGTGCGACCTCCCAGACCCTGCGGAGGGTGGGCATTTAAACTTGCAATTTGCACCCTGCGCCCTGTTTCCGAAAAACCATCTCCCCAGCGCTCTTTTTTTGTGCTATACTATTATGAGTTTTTATACGAGCAAAGGAAGTGACCCAAATGGAACTGCCTAAGACCTACGATCCCTCCGCTGTGGAGCCCAAATGGTACAAGATTTGGGAGGAGAGCGGCTATTTTCATGCCGTGCCGAACCCCGAGAAGAAGCCGTTTTGCATTATGATGCCGCCGCCCAATATCACGGGCGTGCTGCATATGGGGCATGCCGTTGACCAGACCCCGCAAGACATCTTTACCCGCTGGCGGCGTATGCAGGGCTATGAGGCGCTGTGGCTGCCGGGTACGGATCATGCCAGCATTGCCACGGAGGTGAAGATCGTGGAGAAGATGGCGAGCGAGGGGCTGACCAAGGCGATGATAGGCCGCGAGGCGTTTTTGGAGCGCGCTTGGGCTTGGCGGGCGGAATATGGCGGCACGATCGTCCGCCAGAGCCGCGCGCTGGGCAGCAGCGCGGACTGGGCGCGCGAGCGCTTCACCATGGACGAGGGCTGCTCCCGCGCCGTGCTCGACGTGTTTATGCGCCTGTATAACAAGGGGCTGATCTACCGCGGGCACCGCATCGTCAACTGGTGCCCCACCTGCAAGACCGCGCTCTCCGACGCGGAGGTGGAGTTTGAGGAGCAGCAGGGGCATCTGTGGCATATACGCTATGACGCGCCGGATAAGAGTTATTCGGTGACCGTTGCCACGACGCGGCCCGAGACCATGCTGGGCGATTTGGCCGTGGCCGTGCATCCCGAGGATGCGCGCTATAAAGATATTATCGGAAAGACTGTTATTTTGCCGTTGATGGAGCGGGAGATTCCCGTTGTGGCGGATACGTACTGTGAGATGGAGTTTGGCACGGGCGCGGTGAAGATTACGCCGAGCCATGACCCGAACGACTTTGAGGTCGGTGCGCGGCACGGTTTGGGCCTGCATACCGTGATGCATGAGGACGGGACCATCAACGAATTGGGCGGGCAGTTCGCGGGGCTGGACAGATATGCCGCGCGCAAGGCGATTGTACAGGCATTGGAGGCGAGCGGGCAGCTGGTGAAGACGGAAGGGCATCTGCACAACGTGGGCACCTGCTATCGCTGCCATCATACGATTGAGAGTTTGGTTTCCAAACAGTGGTTTGTTTCCATGAAGCCGCTGGCAGAACGGGCGATTGCCGCTGTGAAAGCGGGGGCGGTGCGCTTTGTACCCGAGCGCATGGAGCATACATTTTTGCATTGGATGGAGAATATACGTGACTGGTGCATTTCACGCCAGCTTTGGTGGGGACACCGCATCCCCGCCTATTATTGCGATTGTGGGGAGATTACGGTGACATTGGACGCACCCGACGCCTGCCCGCATTGCAGCGGCGCGCTGCGACAGGATGCCGATGTGCTGGACACCTGGTTCTCCTCGGGGTTGTGGCCCTTCTCCACGCTGGGCTATCCCGACAGGACGCCCGAATTGGAGTATTTCTACCCCAACACCATGCTGGTGGCGGGTACGGACCTGATTTTCTTCTGGATCGCGCGGATGATTGTGTTTGGATTGGAAGTGATGGGCGAGGTGCCGTTTGCGACCGTGTGTTTCAACGGCATACTGCGCGACGCGCTGGGGCGCAAGATGAGCAAGAGCCTGGGCAACGGCATAGACCCCTTGGAAGTGATCGAGAAATACGGCGCGGATTCGCTGCGCTATGCGCTCATCACGGGCGCAAGCGTTGGCAACGATTCGCGCTTCCGCGAAGAGAAGGTGGAGAGCGCGCGGAATTTCTGCAATAAGCTCTATAACGCCGCGCGCTTTATTCGGATGCAGGTGGAGAAGCTTGGGGGTGCTGATTTTGCGCTGCCCGATGCTGATTCGCTTGGCACGGCGGAGCGCTGGATTTTGACCCGCTTGCAGGAGGTGATTGAGCAGATCACCGCACATTTGGAGGGCTTTGACCTGAACCAAGCCGGGCAGAAGATCTATGATTTCATTTGGGGCTCGTTCTGCGATTGGTATATTGAGCTCACCAAACCCGCCTTGCAGGGGGACGGCGCGGGGAACACGCTGGCGGTGCTTCTGTATGTGTTCAGGCAATGCCTGCAATTGCTGCATCCCTATATGCCGTTTATCACGGAGGAGCTGTATCAGGCGCTGCCGGGGGCGGAAGCAACTATAATGCGGAGTGCTTGGCCCGTGGCATGTGATTCATTGCGGTTTGCGGCGGACGCCGCGCGTATGGAGACCGTGATGGAACTGGTGCGCGCCATCCGCAACGCTCGCGCAGAGAAGCAGGTGCCGCCCGCACAGAAGATCGAAGTATTGGTGGTGAGCGGGGATGCAACGGCGCTGTCGGCGTTGGGCGTGCATATTCAGCGCCTTGTGAACGCGCAGAGTGTCGGCTTTGTTATGGATGCGCCCGCAAGCGAGGGCGCGATACATATTATCGTAAACGGCGCGGAAGCATATCTGCCGCTGGCGTCGCTGGTGGATATGGAGAAGGAACGCGCCCGTGCGGAGAAGGAACGCGCGCGCTTGGAGGGCGAGATCGCCCGCGCGCAGGGCAAGCTCGCAAATGAAGGGTTTATCGCCAAAGCTCCGCCCGCTGTGGTGGAGGAGGAGCGGCGCAAACTGGGCGCGTTATTGGATATGCTGGAAAAGGCCGTGGCCAGGGAGACGTCGTTGGGGTTGCGCGAATGACATGTGGCCCCGAACGGTACAGACTACTCACGCAGCAAGCGCAGAAAATGCTTGCCATAGCGCTCTAATTTCACTTGCCCTACGCCGCTGACGGAGAGCAGTTCTTCCGCCGTTTGCGGGTGTTTTCGGCACATGTCCACGAGGGTTGCGTCGGAGAAGATGACGAAAGCGGGGACGAGTTCTTTGCGCGCGATTTCGAGACGCAGTGCTTTCAGCTTTATCAGCAGATTGTCGGATACTGCGTAACTTGCTTTTTGCTTGGCGGGGCGCGGGGGCTTTTCGGCGCTATCCGGCTTTTGGCCCCGCATGGTTACGCGCACATCGCCGCGCAGGACTTCGCCCGCGCGGGGCGTGGTACTGAATTTGCTTTCGCTGTCTTGGATATAGCCCAGCGCAATCAGTCGGTTGACTATGGCGCGGATATAGTTGCGCGGCACGCCCTTCATAATGCCGAACGTGGACAGATCGGTGAAATCCTCCGATTTGCCGAGCAGGATATCGGCCGTATGCGTGAACATAAAGCGGCATCCGGCCTTGTTCAGACGCAGGATATGGGACAGGATCTTTTGCGCGTCGACGCTGATATCAATTTCATCGAAGACGCCGACACAGTTGCCGCAGTTTTCGCAGTCCGTGTCGCTCTTCTCGCCGAAATAGCGGAGCATAAAGCCGCGCAGGCAGACGTCGCACTCGCAGTAGCGCTCCATATGGTTCAACAGCTGTCGGTTGCGGGCGATCTCCTCCTCGTTTTCGCTCTTGTTGATGAGGAACAGCGCGGTGTTGATATCCCTGCGGGCATAGAATAATATGCAGTCGGCGGAGAGCCCGTCGCGGCCTGCGCGGCCCGCTTCTTGATAGTAACTCTCCACATTCATCGGCATATTGTAGTGGATGACAAAGCGCACGTTGGACTTGTCTATACCCATGCCGAAAGCGTTGGTGGCGACGATGATGCGCACGCGGTCGTGCAGAAAATCGTCCTGCGCGCGGCTGCGCTCCGCGTCTTCCAAGCCCGCGTGATAGCGCGCCGCGCTGTGGCCGCTCGCTTGCAACCGCTCGGCGACGTCTTCGACCTCCTTGCGGGTGGAGCAGTATACGATGCCGCTGCCGTCGTCACCGCGCTTGCGCAGGTATTGCGCCAGGGCGGCATATTTATCTTTCGGCTTTTTGACTTCAAAATACAGGTTCGGGCGGTCGAAGCCTGTCACCACCGCGAGGGGGTTTTGCAGAACCAGGCTGCGCAAGATATCCTCCCGCACGCGGGGCGTGGCGGTCGCCGTGAACGCCGCCACAGTGGGGCGGACGGGCAATGCGCGCACGAATTCGGGGATGTCCAAGTAACTTGGGCGAAAATCCTGGCCCCACTGCGAGATGCAGTGCGCCTCATCCACGGCGAGCAGGGATATTTCCAGGCGGAGGGCAAGTTCCTGCATGGACGGCGTGAGCAGGCGCTCCGGGGCAATGTAGATGATTTTGTAGGTTCCCGCGCGGGCGCGCGCCATCACTTTGGCATACTGCGTATCGTTGAGGGAGCTGTTGATATAGGCCGCGGGGACGCCGCAGGCGACGAGCGCCAGCACCTGGTCGCGCATCAGGGAGATCAGCGGCGAGATAACCAGCGTCACGCCCGGCAGCAGCAGGGCGGGAACCTGATAGCAGACCGACTTCCCCGCGCCCGTCGGCATCACGCCCAGCGCGTCGCGTCCGCTTGTGAGCGCGTCGATGATCTCGGTCTGCCCCTCGCGGAAGCTGTCATAGCCGAAGTATTGTTTCAGAATTTCGTTGGGGGTTATGGGAGCATACCTCTCTTCAACGGGATATTTCTTCTTAAAAATTATATCAAATCTTGTCCCGGTTTTCAATCCGTGTTAGAATGCAGTATGAAACTTAGATCGCTGCAAGTAGACGTCCTCGTCGCGGAGATAGGCAGCACCACCACGGTGGTGAACGCCTTTCATGGCCTGGGCACGGGCGCGCCGCGCTTCTGCGGGCAGGGGCAGGCAGCGACGAGTGTATCGCAGGGGGATGTGCGCATCGGGCTGCGCGCTGCCATGGAGGATTTGCGCGCGAAGCTGGGTTTGGCGGAGCTGCACTATAAACGGATGCTGGCCACTTCCAGCGCGGCGGGCGGACTGCGTATGACCGTGCATGGGCTGGTTTATGATATGACCGTGCGCGCGGGGCGCGAAGCCGCGCTGGGGGCGGGCGCGAATATCCACCTCGCCACGGCGGGCAAATTGCAGGACGGGGAATTGGCGGAGATTCTGCGCATACGCCCCAACCTGATTCTGCTGGCGGGCGGTACCGATTATGGGGATCGGGATACGGCCCTGCACAATGCCGAGCAGTTGGCCGCTCTGCCACTGCGTGCGCCTGTGATTTATGCGGGAAATATCGCGAATCAGCGGGCCGTGCGGGAGATTTTTGCGCGGGCGAATAAGCCGCTGACCGTTACCGAGAATGTATATCCGCGCTTGGACGAGCTGAATATTGAGCCTGTGCGCCGCGTGATACACCGCGAGTTTGAGACGCATATCACCGCCGCGCCGGGTATGGCGGAACTGCGGCAGTTGGTGGACGGCCCGATTTTGCCGACCCCGGGCGCGGTGATGGAGTGCGCGCGCCTGCTCTATGCGGAGCTGGGCGATTTGATTGCGGTGGACGTGGGCGGCGCAACCACGGATATTCACTCCGTGGCCGAGGGCAGCGAGGAGATTGCAGCGATGCAGACGCGGCCCGAGCCCTTGGCCAAGCGCAGTGTGGAGGGCGATTTGGGGCTCTTTGTGAACGCCGCTTCCCTTGCGGATTTGGTTGGCAGAGCGCTACTGCGCACCGAGACGGGTTTGGATGTGGATACGCTGCTCTCGGATTGGCCGCCCATACCGCAAACGGAAGAGCAACAGGTTTTGGCCGCCGCGCTCTGCCGCCATGCGGCGCAGATTGCGATGAAGCGGCACGCGGGCCAGTTGCGGCATACCTATGGTGCGACCGGGCGGCAGACCTGGGCCGAGGGCAAGGATTTAAGCCGCGTGCGCACGCTGATCGCCACGGGCGGCGCGCTGACCCGGCTTGGCGGGCGGGAGCAGGTGCTGTGCGCACTGCGCGATATGAATCCGGGCGGGATGCTGCTGTATCCCAAGCCCGCAACGATGCGTCTGTTGCAGGACGGGCACTATATTATGGCGTCGCTGGGCGTACTCAGTTTGGAATATCCACGGGATGCGCTGATTTTGATGCAGGAGAGCTTGGGGGTACGATGAAGCATATAAGCGCGGATGACGGGCGTATCTTAACGCCGCCAAAAGAGTTGGAAACGTTGCTCAAAGGCGCGTTTCCGGCTTTTTACAAGTTGCTTGGACATTTGCGCTGGTTTTACGTGGCTGATGAAATCTGGGACGGCAAATCTTCTCTTATTTTCAAAGCAGGCGACGAACAATTGGCTGCTGTCACGCTCCGCGACACTTCTTTTCATGTTGATATAGCGGACGAGACCTTCCGAATTGATAACGAAGCTGCGCTGAACGATGTTTTTAGCGCATTGGAAAAACATGCGGCTGTGCATCAGCGTCGTCCTCACGAACAGCTTGCGATAGACCCGAACGGCTGCCCCTGCGGCCGACGCTGCGATTTGTGCCTTGGAAGCAGCAATAGCGATGAAAAGAATTTCACCGCAGGCGAGAATTTCGGGTATATGAATTGGGTTTGCTATCACGGCTGCTTGGGTGTCGAGGTTGAGCGGTTTGAGGGCGTATTTAAGTGCCCGGGCTGTCGGGTAATTCGGACGGCCCCCGATGTTTGGCCGGGTTGGAAGGGTTGCAAGACTTTCATCTGCCTTTCGGCAAAGGGGTACGCGAATTGCGCGGCTTGCGGAGAGTATCATTCCTGTGATTTTTTCTCTAACTGTCACCATCCGGCGCAATGCAATATTGGCATAAGCGCGGAAGAAATCACCAAATTGGTGATTCCCTACGCCACGAAGGAGCGGCTTGATTATTCGATCAGTGCCGCAGAAAGAGGGGAATGAAAATGGCTGCGAGATTACTGATTGATTTGGCGAAACTGCGCCACAACGCGCATGCGCTGGCGGAACTGTGCCACAGGCACAATGTCCGCATGGCGGCGGTGACCAAGGTGTTTTGCGCGGATGCGCGGATGGTGGAGACACTGAGAGATACAGATACGCCCGTGGATTCGCTGGCGGATTCTCGGTTGACAAATTTGGCCTCCTATCCCCAAACCCGGCTGCCGCGCATGCTGATGCGCCTGCCCGCGCCCGGCGACGTTTTGAAAGCCCTGCAATACTGTGATATCGCTTTGCACTCCGAGTTGGCGACGCTGGCGGAGTTTGAGGAGGTTGCCGGACTCATCCGCGCGAAGCACGATGTGCTGCTGATGATCGATATGGGCGATTTGCGCGAGGGGATTCATTATTCCAATATGGAACAACTGCAGCGCTGCACCGCGTTTGTGAAAGGTTGCAAAAATCTGCGCTTGGCGGGTTTCGGGGTGAATCTGACCTGTTACGGCGGGATACTGCCCACAAAGGATAACCTCGGGCGTTTTTGCGAAATTGCCACGGGTTTGGCCGCGCAATATGATATTGAGAACCCCATCATTTCGGGCGGGAATTCTTCTTCTCTGTATTTATTGGAACGTGGCGAGCTGCCCGTCGCCGTCAACCATTTACGCATCGGCGAGGCCCTGGTGCGGGGGATTGAGACGGCCTATTTACAGGCCCTGCCCTTCTTGGAGCAGGACGTGGTGACCTTAGACGCGGAGATCATTGAATTGCAGGAGAAACCGAGCATGCCGGAGGGCATACCCGGTAAGAACGCATTTGGCGAAGACCCCGATCCCGTGGAGGATCGCGGCCGCCGTCTGCGCGCGCTGCTGGCCGTGGGCAGGCAGGATACCGACCCCGGCGGGCTGACCTGCCTGACACCGGGCGTGGAGGTGCTGGGAGCAAGCAGCGACCATCTGATTTGCGACGTCACCGACGCGCAGAAACTGCCGCCCATAGGCGGACGGCTGCAATTTTCGCTGTCCTATGGCGCGATTTTGCGGGGGTTTACGACTTCGCTGGTGGAGAGGGTTTATTTTGATTAGTTTGGGGGGTGGAGTTAATGTAGTGGAATCGCTTGCGATTCCTACCGCAGCTTCACACTCCACACTCCGACGGGCGGATAATATCCGCCCCTACGGGTTGGATGTTTGCCATGAATAAAACCGACACCTGCCATCATCACAAAAGACAGGTGCCGGTGCGGGTGTCCTTTCGAACAGATTTTTATCCGCTTGGGGGGATTTTGGCCTCTGTGCAAATCCAGTTTGCATAGGGTTTTTCGAATTTAGCAGACCGCATTGTCTGTATAAACCGTCCAAATCCCGTTGTGGCCCACCCGCGCTAATCAACAATCGGTTTTTTCCGCATCCATTGTGCGGGTTTCAGCGTCATCGGGCGCACCCTCATGTTGATGGTTTTAGTATATCCCTGCTTTTCTTTGGTATGCACGGAGGAGCATATTTCGCATAATTTACGCAATCCACACGCAGTGCTCACGGCGTCTTTATGCACAGAGGGAATAAATATGGTATACTCTGACGTATCAACCCGGACTATATTGAGGTGAAAAGGGGACTTAACCGCATGCATATGGACGGCCTGATGCAAGATCAGCAAATTATCTTGAAACGCGACCATCAACAGGAAGTGAATGAAGCCGGCGCCCATGCCCTGCACGACGCGCTGGCGAGCGCCGTTATGGGTTCCATTGCCGACAAGTGGTTTGAAACCCGCCGCCAGAACAAGCGGCAGAAGACAGCCTATTATCTGTCCGCCGAGTTCCTCGTCGGGCGCATGGTGTACAACAACCTCTTCGCGCTCGGCATATTGGACGAAGTGCGGGCCGCCTATGCCAAAGAGGGGCTGGACCTCTCCATGTTTGAGGAGATTGAGGACGCCGCGCTCGGTAACGGCGGCTTGGGGCGTCTGGCCGCCTGCTTCCTCGATTCCGCCGCCACCCACGACCTGCCCTTGAACGGCTACGGCATACGCTACAAATATGGGCTGTTTAAGCAAAGCTTCCGCGACGGGTTCCAGAGCGAAAGCGCGGACGACTGGCAGCGTTTCGGCGATCCCTGGAGCCGCCGCCGCAGTTCCCACGAGGTGCTGGTAAGCTTCGCCGACCAGACCGTGCGCGCCGTACCCTATGATATGCCCATTATCGGCTATAAGACAGACAGCATCGGCACCCTGCGGCTTTGGCAGAGCGAAGCGGTGCAGGATTTCGATTTCCAGCTCTTCAACGACCAGGAGTACGCGCTCGCCGTCCTGGAGAAGAACGCGGTCGAAGATATTACCCGCGTGCTCTATCCCAACGACACGACCCTGGCCGGGAAGAAACTGCGCCTGAAGCAGCAGTATTTCTTCTCCTCCGCTTCCTTGCAGGATCTCTTGAACGGCTATATCCGGCGCGGCATGCCGCTCTGCGATTTCGCCAAATATCATGCCATTCAATTGAACGACACGCACCCGACGGTCAGTATCCCTGAACTGATCCGCCTTTTGGTGCTGAACGGGCTCAGCTTTGACGAGGCGTTTGCTATTACGCGCGAGACCTTCTCCTATACAAACCATACGGTAATGAGCGAAGCCTTAGAAAAATGGGATTCTTCCCTGTTCAAGAGCGTCATACCCGAGATCTTCGATATCATCGTCAAGATCAACACGAAGCTCTGCGCGGAAGTGATGGCGCGGGGCATGGAGTGCGCGCCCTATACCATCATCCAGGGCAATGTCCTGCATATGGCCAACCTCGCATCGTATTGCGCGGCGCATATCAACGGCGTGGCCGAGATTCATACGCAGATCCTGAAAGACCGCGTGCTGCACGCGTGGTATCTTCTCTATCCCGAACGCTTCTGCAACGAGACCAACGGAATCACACAGCGCCGCTGGCTGGGGCTTTGCAATCCCGAACTGTCGGCGTTTATCACGGCGCGCGTGGGCGACGGTTGGCTGCGTAACCTCAACGAATTGGAAGAGCTGACTGCATACCAGTCGGACGCGGATCTGCTGGAACTGGCCACCATCAAGCGTGAAAAGAAGGAACAGCTGCGCAAGATCATCCTTAATAAAGAGGGTGTCGATCTGCCCGCCGACTTTATTTTTGACGTACAGGTCAAGCGCATGCACGAGTATAAGCGCCAGCTGCTCAACGCGTTTGCTATTCTCGATATCTATTATGGCATTTTGGACGGTCGCGTGGTGGATTTCCCACCCACGGCCTTTATTTTCGGCGCAAAGGCCGCGCCGGGCTATATGCGCGCCAAGGCCATCATCAAATTCATCAACGAGATCGCGCACAGAATCAACGCCGACGCGCGCGTGAACGACAGGTTGCGCGTCGTGTTTGTGCAGAATTACAACTGCTCCTATGCCGAGCACATCATCCCCGCGGCGGATATCAGCGAACAGATCTCCCCGGCAGGCACGGAAGCCAGCGGCACGGGCAATATGAAGCTGATGCTCAATGGCGCGGTCACGCTCGGCACCATGGACGGCGCGAACGTGGAGATCGTGGAGCAAGCGGGCGAAGAGAACAATTATATCTTCGGTTATCGTGTCAAGGACCTGGACGCACTGAAGGCGCACTATCATCCCAAGGCCATCTATGACTTCGACCCGCGCGTGCGCCGCGTGGTGGATGCGCTGATCGATGGCAGTTTCAGCGACAACAACAGTGGCGTGTTCACGGACCTGTACCGTTCGCTGCTCGTGGGCAGCAGCTGGCAGAAGCCGGACGAATACTTCATTTTGCAGGAGTTCCTGCCCTATGTCGAGCGCAAGCTGCAATGCATCTATGACACGCGCGATACGATTGCTTTCTCGCGCAAGTGCCTGATCAACATCGCCTTTGCGGGGAAATTCTCCTCCGACCGCACCATCGCATCCTATGCCAAGGAGATTTGGGAGATAGAGCCGATGGAGCATGTGAAGAATTTGAGGTTATTCTAAGGGAATAAAGCAAAAGAGCCGGGGAAACGCGTTCCCCGGCTTTTTCATTTGAATGAAGCTGCTATTTGATGGCGTCTTTCAGGGCTTTGGCGGCCTTGAAGGAGGGCGCCTTGCTTTCGGCGATCATGATCTCTTCCTTGGTGGCGGGGTTGCGGCCGCGGCGCGCGGCGCGGGTCTTCACTTCGAAATTGCCGAAGCCGACGATGGAAACTTTTTCGCCCGTTTTGAGGGTGTTTTCTATGACAGTCAGGGTGGCGGTCAGCGCTTTCTCGGCATCCTTCTTGGAGAGACCGCTGTTTTCTGCGATCCCGGCAATCAGTTCATTCTTGTTCATTTGGATTCCTCCTGTTTGATTTCAATTCATTTGGTTGCGATAAAAACTCGCAAACGCTGTGTAGTATAGCGGTGAAATTCCCTAAAATCAAGGGATTTTACATAATTATTGCAATTCAGATTTCTTGGACAGCTCCCACAGTTCGTTTTGCCGCGCAAACGACATATTGCGCAGTTCTTCGCCGCTCTCGCGGGCCAGTTTTTCCATTTCCGCAAAGCGGCAGATGAATTTTTGCGTACCCATATGCATGATTTCCTCCGCATCCAAGTCCAATAGCCTTGTGATGTTTACCAGGGTGAAGAACAGGTCGCCCAGCTCTTCCCGGATATTTGTACCCGTCTGCAATGCGGCTTCAAGCTCCGCCGCTTCCTCGGGCAGTTTCGCGTAGGCCTCCTGCGCACTGTCCCAGTCGAAGCCCACCTTGGCCGCCCTTTTTTGCACCTTCTGCGCGCGGACGAGGGCGGGGAAATTGCGGGGGATGGCAGCGAGGGTGTCCGTTACCGTCTCCTGCCCCTTCTCTATCTGTTTCAGCGCGTCCCAATTCCGCACGACTTCATCGGCAGTATGCACCGTTTTATGGCCAAATATGTGCGGGTGGCGATAAATCAATTTTTGCGTGATGGCCGTGCTGATATCGCGATCCGAGAAGCGACCCTGCTCCTCCCCGATCACTGCGTGGAAGACCACCTGTAAGAGCACATCGCCCAGCTCCTCCACGAGGGCCGCGTCGTCGCCGCTGTCTATGGCATCGAGCAGTTCATAGCACTCTTCCAACAGGGGGCGCTTCAGGCTCTCGTGGGTCTGCTCCCTGTCCCAGGGGCAGCCGCCCGGCGCGCGGAGACGGCGCATGATGCCCAACAGGTCTGTGAAAGAATCACGTTCCTTTTCAAGCAGGGGCAGGGGCGGAACGCAGAGGACGCTTGTGGCATGGAAGGATTTTTGCCTGTCCAGTTTATGGAGGGGGATTGCTTGGATATGGTAGCTGCCCTCTGCGTCCATTGTGGCCAATTCTACGAGACATTCGGCGGGATAGTATTCCAAGAGCCATAGCTTTACATCGCTTGCCAGCGTATAGCTGTGGAGCTCCTGTATCAACAGATGCGTATCCGTCTGAGGCTCCGCGGGGAGCTTGCCCGCCGTGTAGTATTGCCCCTCCTGCGCGCTTGGGAAGGCCGCCTTGGCATAGCCGATGCCGGGCAGCACGCGGACGACAAAGCCCCTCTCCCCCGCTATCTCGCTTATGACGGGCAGTTGCGCATAGCAACCGTCGCCCGGCACGGCATAGACGCAGGAGGGCCCGGATGTCAGACGATCGGCGATGGCGGCGCTGAGCGCGTCGAAGTCCTCGCAGGATTCGTAGAGGTCGTCCATGGTCTCGTAGCTTAAGCCCGATAAGAGGGAGGGCTGTATGCAGGGTGTTTGGGTGGTTTGGAGGTATAGTCTGTCCGCCGCACGCAGAGCGTCCCGCGCGGCGAGGGTCAGGGTTTGGGGGGTGGATAGGGGGACGATTTGGATGGTTTTCATGGTTTACCTGCATTGCGTTGCATGCGCCGCGCGATCGCCTTGCCTCCGGGGATATAGGCCCATTCGCGGGGGGTGAACATGCGCAGGGCGAGGGCGAGGACGAAGTATACGATGATGCCGACCACGACCATAATCACCGTTACCAGCGAACCGGGATACAGTTTATACAGGACTTCATAGCCGAAAAATAAGAGCACACCTAATGCCAGCGAGGCCAGCGCGGGCTTGCCGAAGACATCCCAGCCGAGCTTCTCCATTTTGACCGCGCGCGCCAGAAATACGGTGTTCAGGATGCCCGCCGCGGCATAGCAGAGGATATTGGAAACGGGCGCGCCGTAGATATTGACTTCCGGGATACGCAGGAGGAAATAGCCGCTTGCGACTTTCACCACGCCGCCAACCAGCAAAAAATAGACGGGCAGGCGCTGTTTCCCAAGCCCCTGCAAGGCGCCCGACGTCGTCTGCACCATGGAGATAAAAATAACCGTTATGGACGCAAAGCGCATCAGATTGGTTGCAAGCTCGAGGGATTCGGGCGGAATGCGCGGAAAGAGCATATGGATGATGGGGCCGCCCAACACAAAGAGACCGACGGCACAGGGCAGGCCTATGACCATGGAGAGTTTCAGCCCCATGCGCGCGACGCTCTGCACGGTATCCGCATCCGCCCGCGCGCGGGCGGCGGTGAGGGCGGGGACGAGACTCATGGCGAGAGCGACCGTGATGCTGGCAGGCAGATTTATGAGCGATCGCACATTCGTACTGAGAATGACAAAGCAGCGCTGCGCGGCTTCCTCTGTCATATACTCCGAAAGTAAGCGTTTGATTAACGCCACATCGATCATACCCGTAATCGGTATAATGGATGCGCCGAGTATGATGGGTACGGCGATCAGGAGTAGTTTTTTCAGGATTCCCGTTTGCAATGCGGGATTGGGATCCGCGAGAGGTGTATCCCGCAGTGATTTGCGATTGGCCAGATAGAAGAAATAAATCAACAATAGGGCCGCCGCTTCGCTGATGGTGACGCCCACCAACATGCCCGCCGCCGCCCATTCCAAGCCCATGGGCAGCCACAGGCGGGCCAGCCACAACGCGAATACCAGCTTGATCACCTGCTCGACGATTTGTGATACAGCCGTCCCCATCATGCGCTGTATGCCCTGCAAATAACCGCGGAACGCGCATAGAATGGACACGAAGAACAGCGCGGGCGCGAGAGCCTGGAAACTGCGCGCATAGCTTGCGTCTCGGCCTGCGATGTCTATCGCCAAAAACTCCGCTCCAAAGAATAGAACAGCAGTCGTCACGATGCCAATCCCGACCATGAGCCAGAGGGATTTGGTGAATACCTTCCGTGCGGCGGCTTTATCGCCCAGACTGACCCGCTCGGCCACGAGACGGGAGATGGCGATGGGAATACCCGAGCTGGATATAATCAACAGCCACGAATAAAACGGAAAGACGACATCATAGTAGTCCTTGCCCACTTCGCCCAATATGTCATAGGCCAAGGGGTGGAACAGAACGCCGATGATCTTGCACAATATGCCCGCTGCGGCGAGTATGGCTGCGCCACGTATAAAGGACGATTTTCTCTTGTTTTCCATGCCTGCCAGTATAGCGCTATGCAGAGCCAAACGCAAGGGGATAAATCACCTGCCGGGGGAAGGGGTTAGCGGTTAGGACTGTAAATCCCTTACATTTTATCAACCCGCCCGCAGATGACACCGATCCCTAACTCACGAATACTATGTCAGCCCCTGAAAGAAATCATCAAACGAAGCCCTATACAATTCTTTCAGTGCCAGCAAAACGCTCACGCGAAGGCTGTACTTGCCCGCTTCCATTTGAGAAACGATCTCTCTGCTCACGGGCAATCCCATGGTTTGTAGCTTCGCCGCAACCCGCTCCTGCGTCAGTTTGCTTTTCACACGCAGGGCTTTCAAGTTTTGCCCGATGGATATGTCCTGCTTCAATTTCTCAGACATCTTTCATATTCTCCCACTGTTTCTTTGGAACTAATACATTCCCTATTGATTTTGCATGAAAAGCAGAGTATTATTGGAATAAATACATTCCAAATGGAGAATTTATATATGTTTGAAATAGAAGAAATATTAGACAGTGTCGACACAAGATTGACGCGGTGACATAATAATGATAAAGTAGACCCATAATCACAAGTGCAAGGACGGGTATTATGAGCAGAGAACAACATAGGCATGATATTTCGGATAAGG
>Ga0123353_10007234_pt1 | contig 14961 bp, 26 predicted proteins | sample TergutLab28metaG_3_FD_92763 | JGI IMG/M metagenome (GOLD analysis project Ga0123353, IMG submission 92763) | Labiotermes labralis P3 segment gut microbial communities from Petit-Saut dam, French Guiana - Lab288 P3 | ecosystem: Host-associated > Arthropoda: Insects > Digestive system > Gut ... | reverse complement strand
TGAGATAATTTGAAAAACGATATGCCGCGGCAAAGTCTTTATGCTTGTGATAAACTTTCGTCTTTGCGACATCGCCATCTTGCCATACCGCTGGAAACAGACGCGAAGAATAATCGATGGCGGCGTTGGTGATAAGAGGGAATTTCACATTCGCGGCATTCGGCCACGGATATGTTTTCATTTCGGAAACTTGCAGAGCGGCTTTGTTCGCTTGCTCTAACGCCGCGTTACGCGTGGTGCGCTGGGTCTTGATGTCTTCGAAGCGGGTCCGACAATAGTCGAACAAATCTTCACAAGTTTTTTCATCCAGCATCGGCAGGAGATTTGTCGGATTCTCCAAGATGCGGTCGATAGAAAGTTTCTTTTTCATATATTGTCCTTACGGTCCAGGGGCCGGCATTACCTCGCCATCCCAAATTCCTCTTTCGGGGTCATAGCCGTCGAATAAGCTAAACAAATAAGCTTCGGCGTCCTCTTCATTCATGCCTTCGTTACGCGCTTGCATGTAGCGATTTCTCGCGGCCGCCCAATCTCTTGGAGTAATGCCCATCTTTTGCAAAAGGGCATCTTGCTGTTCCTGCGGAACATCATCGAAGTTTATCAAGAAGTCAGAAACTGTTCCAATGTCTCCCATTGGATTTTCTACTTCTGGCTCTGGGCCACCAGGGAAACCAGAGATGCGACCTTGGTCCGCTCGTCTCGCGGCATCTTGCTGTGCGGCGCTAGGAATGCCGCCGGCTGAAAAAAATGGTGATTTCATAATAACCTCTCTTTCCTGGCATTATACATTATTTGGCCTCTTTTGTCAATAACCGGTCATAGGGTTGGCGCGTCGATTGCCATTGTCGCGAGCGCGCTCTGTGGCCTCATCCATATCGGCGGCGCATACTTCTCCGATAATAAATTGCGAACAAACGCTAATATATCGGAACGCGTCACTTCCGTTTGAGTTGGCGTCGTGTTTAGGTTCGCGAGTCCAAGTGCCGTCCGTCCGTCGAGCAAACCGGTAAGCGCCGAGTCGTTCGAGTCCATCCGGAACGCCAGAGGCGTCATCATCGTTGAACCTGCATTCGAGCATAAATTTTCCAGCATTGAAAATATCCCTTATTTTATTGTCAGTCTTCGGCCACGCAATCGCGTTGTAGCCCCAGTTAATACATTCCTGCACCAGCGTCGGCCGGTCTTCCATTTGGAATCTTTTTTGTTCGGCGTCGTGCGGAAGAATCAACCACATGAACTTCCAGCCGCGCGCCGCAAATTTTTCAAGGAACCAAGCCATGTCGGCTTTCGCCATTTCGAGATAGCCGAAGATGCGCCACTCCTCATCGACATATTGCAAACACCAGCATGCGGCAAGGTCGGTGCGGCCGATGTCGAAGACGGCAATGGCGGGGTAATTTGGAAGATAAGGCGTGGGGCGGATTCGGCGGTTAGCGCGCACAACTCGCAACTGTTCTCCCCACACCAACCCTTCCGCAGAAACTTCGAATGCTTCCTTGGCAGTAGAAGGATATTCTTGTTTCATCTGGAATTTTAATTCTTTCTGCTTGCCGGCGTACCAATTCTTTTTTTCCGGAGACAATTTTATTCCAAGTTCTTGTTCGAGTTCGTCGAAGTAACGCGCAAGCTCTTTATCGATTCCACCTTCGGGTGGCCGCGGAGATTCATACTCCGGTGTCAAATACCAAGAATAGAAATGTCTCTTAAAAGCCATTGGAGATTGCGGTGCATCAAATGCCCCTTGATAAGCGTCATAAAAATCTCCGACCGCGCCTTCGGCAGTAGATTCGATATAGCAATCGCCTTCCGGTACGAGAGCTTGGAGAGAACCTGTAAAAAACTCTCGTGTTTTTGCTGGGTCCATGACGAAGGTTTTTGCCATCTCGGAAGAATGGATTCCAGTAGCAGTTCGCGAGCGTGCAGAGGTCGACACCGTAATTGTGCTATTTCCTCTTTCGTGGCCGATGACGAACTCGCTGGCGTTAGACCTAACAATCGGTCTTGCTTTCTTAATTTGTTCTGGGAGATTGTCATAAGCAAACTTTATTTTTGTCTCCATAATCGCCGCCGCGGTATCTTTATCCTGCGCGATTACGAAGAGGGCTTCATTAGAGTTGAAGAGTCCGCGGTCAAGCCACTTCAACTGTACATAGGTACTAAAACCAAGCTGTCGAACTTTTAGAATCACATGGCGCTTGTGGGGGTCGCAATGAAGGTCGGCTTGTTCGGGCTTCATAACGAATGTTACGACGCGCGCATTCTTGTCGACGATTTTATAAAGGTTGTTAAGACGCCAAAATTGGTTCGCAAATTTTTCTTCGGCCGTCCAGCTATCCATCTGCGCCAGCATCGCCTTCACATCCGGATAGCCGGTTTTGGCGTCGCGAATAACTTCTAATTTTTTATCTGACATAGACAGCGAATACTCCCACGCCGATAAGGACGGCCAATAGCATCAGCCAGTCGATTATTTTTTGACCTGTATTAGTCATAGCATACATTCAAATCTCCTTCGGGAAGGTTGGCACAAACAGACAGCAGTCCATCTGTATTCCTTCCCCTCTCATTGTGAAGTTGCGAGCATCTCCGGTCGTGACGACCGTCTGGACCGGAGAGCCGGTTGTTTCCTTCAAGCACTTCGGGCAAAAGTATTTTTTAACTTTTTTGGACATTATCTACCGAATCATCGAACGCAACCGCGTTGACTTTGATAAAAGTACTTCTCGAAGACGCAAGGTCGGCGGCAAGCTGACCGATAGTGGTGTTGGCGCGGACAATCCAGATGCCACCGACCGTCTTCACCGCGAACCAGATGGTGCGCCAAGGTTTTATCTGTTCGATGAAATTCACATTGATGATTACTTCGGTACAAATCTCTTCTATCGAGCCGTCCGCCATTGCGTTTAGTTCTTCCCATCGTTTCGCCACCTTTCGTTTGGTATAGGACACGAGCATCGTGTCCATCAGTTTTGAAAGTCTATCTTTCATTCGCAACTCCTTTTGTATGTTGCTGGATTAAATCGAGCGCATTATTCTTTCCATCGGGAAGAAGAATCACGCACGGCATCTTATCGACGCCGATAGCGCGAAGCGCTTGCATAGTGCGAATCCCCTCTTCGCTTGACAGCATCCATTCCGTAGTATTCGGAATTATTTTAACGACGCCGTCGAAGCAGTCGCAGAGAGTCTTGTGTTCGTTGAACGAAACTTCTGTGATGAAGAGGATTTTTTTCATTCGCGCCATCCTATAAACTTTTTGACGCGCGTCCACAACCTTTTTGTTGAGGTCACCGCTTTGGTCTCGACGCGAATCATTTGGCAAACTTGTTTGCCGTCGCGTCTCCGCGTCGGAACGAGTCTGCAACCGTTCGCGGCCGCCCAAGCTTTCTCTTCATTGGTCGGAATGAAGTTTTCGGTTTGATAACCGATGAAGTATTTTATTCTTTCCCGCATGATGGCCTCTCTATGTTGTCGTTTTCGGTTTCATCCGGATAAGGATTATTGGCTTCAATCGAAGCGGATAATTCCTTCACCTGCTGTTGATATTTTTCTTCTTCGTCGCTCGACCAACCTTCAACGATTGACTTGCGAGTCTTTCGGGCATGCAGGGGGTCGACGAGCTGGGCATAGGCCGAAGCGCGATTGGCCTCGACTTGCTCGGCGGTCGGCGGTATCAATTCGGGTTCTTTGATGGGAACAATGCGATAACCTTTGACGCCTTCTTCGACACATTCCTCAATGGCATGGCCTGGGTTGCTGTTGCACCACATCGCCATATCGGTATAATCCTTATGCCAGTCTTTTACTTCGGCGGATAAAAAATATCCGACGCAGAAATCATTTTTTTGTTTCGCCATAAGCTTTTTTCTCCTGTTCGGTTAGAGGACGCATGCCGGATGGTTGCGGCGTATGATTCTTGGCAAACAATCCGACGAAGACGCCGATGGTCTCGGTTTGAGAACCAGGATAGCATCCATGGGAGAGTAGGCCGTAATTCGCGTCCAGTAGTTGTTTGATGCGAGGGGCCACTTCTTTAAGCGGACCCTCGACGGCTATTATTTCATAGCCAACTATTTTTTCTTGGTCGGGCATTTTTGTAATCCTTTCGGCACATTGACCTTAATCGGCTTAATCGCTTTCGCCGCTTTCTGCGCTTTCTTCACATACTCGCCGACGCCAAGTTTTTCGAGCTTGGATTCGTTATGAAATCCTGCGATGAGCTTCGATACCATTATCGAATGGCCTGGCGAATCCTTCGCGCACGCTTCCGCGCATTCCATCGCCTTGGCTTCGCTCGCATACATGATGACGCATTTGCCGGTCACCTGCATCGCCGTTTCATCACAGCACGGATGAACGCACCAGATTTCCTTAATCGGGCTGGTTCCCTTTTTAATGATGGTTTGTTTTTCGTTTTTTTTCATTTTTGCACTTCCCCGCTAGGGGTCTCCTATTTATTTTTGTCGATTTTATCAAGCAGGGCCATGAAGTCAGAGGCATTGCCTTTGACGGACGCGACCGTGCCGCTTGTGATGGTTCGGTTGGGAACTTTCCCTTCCGTCCGGTTCATAAACTCGCGTAGCGCGTTCATATCGCCGGCCATCGCCTTTGCAACCAGGATTCGGGCAACGCCCTCGCTCGTGGTCGTATCTTTGCCGAAGGCGATTGTCGCCGCGGCATTGATTTCCTTTCCTATCTCCGCCAGATGCTCTGACACAGTAAGGTCTTTTATTTTGTCAGCGAGTTCCTCTTCGCTTTTACTATTCGAACCAGCCCAAGCCAAAATCGGTAGAAAATTCCCCTTGGCGAGTTGTACCGCGGTAGACTTGGAGAACCTAACCTTCTTTGGCTTAATGATTTCTGGCTGTATAAGCTCTGGGATGAGGGGCGCGTCATGCTCTTCGGAGAGGTCTGACGCATCGCCCGAAGCATGCGCTGGGTCGGGAACTTGCGTTTCGTCTGCCGGCACGACCGCTCGTCGTGTATCTGCCCAGTCTGGAACATTTTCGTTGAAAGGGTTAGGGCTTCGTTCATCTGTCATTGCGGGAATCCGGAAAGTCTTGGTACTGGGTGAGGACCGTCGAGGATTCCGAAGTCGGGGCCTGGTTGTGCCGCCGGTTCGGGAATGTTCTCGATGATATTAAGCTTGCGCTGGTGACGATTAAGACGACGCTTCATCGTCATCTCCTCGTGGAACAGACGATACAAGCGTTCCTCTTCCGCGTTAAGCACGCGGAACCAAATTACTTTGCCTGGCTGTGGTTTCCTTCCCATGCGGCATAGTATATCATAAAATTGACTCAATGTCAAGAGATTTTTTTGCCGGCAGTTTTTTTTGGCCCTCGATTTTTTTGCGCGCAGTTGTGAGGGGTTCCCCTGCCCTCGGCTGACCTCACCTCATGTTTAACCATATACCCTATACCATCCGCGCGCCAGCGTACGCATCCGCTGGCCCTGGCCTGGCGCTGGCGTTGCATTGCATGCGCTGGCCTGGCGGCGCTGGCCTGGCCCTGGCCTCGCACGAGTTGACAAAACAATAAGCAAGACAAGGCAAGCGATGGCCCGCGAATCTTCCGAGTTGACAAATAAAGATTTTTCAAAAATTTTCAAATGGTCCATTCGGTCCAGGCCCGCGGCCTTGCGAGTTGACAAAATATGAAGGCGGCAAGGTTGACTTGCGCTGGCCCTCGATGGACTCGATGGCCTCGGCCCTGGTCCGGTCCATGATGGCGGCCAGGCCTTGCGCTGGTCCATCACTCGCGGCCAGCGCATCCCTCGGCCATCGATGGCCCGCGGCGGCCTGGCCTCGATGCGATGCGGCGGCGGCCCGCGCGCGGTTGTCTCGGCCAGCAATAACGGCCAAGAATACGCGGTCAATAATACGAGTACGATGGCGCGGCAATGAAAAACTCGAATCTATCACCTCGAATCTTTCATAAAAAAAGTAAAATATAGGGGGCCTCTCTCTCCATTTATATTCTGGTGATATAATTCTATTGTATTCGCCTAGGCAAAAATCCGCCTATAAAAAAACTATCACCTAGAATCTTTTACTAGACAATTTTACAATAATACAATATATATATATCATTATAATTCTTTTATAGTTATCATGTATAGGCCCTAGTACAAAAATCAAAAACTAGGCCATCGGCCAGGCCATCCGCGGACCTGCTTTTATATCACTAGGAATCTTTTATAATAAAAAACTATCTTGACAATATCTTTTTTTATATCAATACAATATATTTCTATCACCTCGAATCTTTTACTTGACAAGCGTATAAAATTATTATATAATTGCAATATGAAAAAGAATCGCGGTGATTCTTTTGATAATCTTGACAATATCTTAAAAGCCAGCGGCCAGGGATAAAGTCAAGCGATAAAATAAAGAGGTCAAAAAATGTTATATATAATAAGCGTACAAGCGGGATTTAATGATAAAGAGACACGCGGGCCATTGCATCGGCCAAGCGCGGCGGTCCGCATTATGGAAGCGCAAGCCAAGGCGCGCGGACTCGATGGATGGACCATCACGCGGACCAAGGGCGCGTTCACGCATGGCGACGGCCATTTCATAACGGAAGAGGGCGCGCGCCTCGATGCGGTGATAGAGGCGGCCAGCGAGGGCGAGGCGGTCCAAGAGGTGAAGGCCCTAGGCCATCGCATCGGCCAGGCCCTCAATCAAGAGGCGGTCATTTTATCCGCCAGGCCTTGCGATACAATATATTATACGATAGGAGACGGCCAGTAAAAGAGTTATGAAGGCGGGCCAGCATCGGCCCGCATTGATAGCTTGTAAAAAACTATCACGCGCGGCGGATGGTCCGCGGCGCGAATCCAAAAGAGGTCAAAACATGAAAAACAAAACAATCGACGCAAAAATAATCGAGGCGGCGGCCCTGGCGGGCCAGGCCCTCGCATCAGTCCGCCAGGAAGCCCATGCGCGCAAAAATGCGCTTTTTATCCTAGGCCATGGCGAGACGGACCAGGCGGCGCGGTCCTATACCTATATCGGCCTCGCGGCGTACCAGTTCGCGGACCGGCGCGAATTATGGCGCGCAAGTGATGCGGTCATTTATGCGGTCCAGAATCGAGCCGCGGCCATCCTGGCCCGCCTCGGCTATCGGCAAGCGTAAAAAAAATTCGCGCATCGCGGCGCGCTTGTCAAGCGATATTATAAAATAATATCCTAGTGATATATTTTTAATTTTTCGCTTGACAATAGCGCGCTTTTATGATATAATTAAAATACGCTTGACAATGAGTCAAGCAAAAACAAAAGAGGTCAAAACATGTCAAAAACATTCAGCATCAAAAAAATCAATTCATGCGTCGATATTGCCGAGGTCCTGGCCGAGGCCGCGCGCCAGACTGGCGAGCGCGTATTTTTCGACGATTCGCGGGCCTGGTCCGTTTTCTATTATGTTCCAGGCGGCAAGGCGGGCGCGTTCCGTAATTATCTCGGCGGCGGCGTTCGCGGCGCGATATGCGGCGCGTGCCGGACCAAGGCCGAGAGCGAGTTTTTCGTTGCGGTATTAAAGCGCATCGAGGTCCTATATAACGAGGGCGCGGAAGATGCCGAGGTATGGGATAAGCCGAGCGGCGTATTGACGAAAGATGGCGGAAGAATATCCGCGTACTAATTCGACGCATCCAGGAAGGGCGGCCGCGCGCTGGTCCTTCCTCGATTCGTTTTCATGGTGAAGGCGAGCGCAAGACGACGAGGCCGCAAGCGGCCGAGTCAAAAGAAAAAAAAGAGGTCAAAAAAATGAGAAGAAACCATCAAGCGGCGGCGTACCATAATGCGTTTTATTTTACGCATGCCGACGATTTTAAGTATAAAAAAGATACCGAATCATGCAGTTTTAGCATCCGCGCCATCCATGTCGACGGCGGGATTATCACCGCGTGCCGGTCCTATGCGACGGATATAGGCCTAGTTGACAATCAGAAAAAAATCTTTTTGTTATCCTGGCGCGATTATTCTAACACGACGGCCGGCCAGAAGGCCGCCTTGCGTGCCGCTTGCCCTTCCGAATATCGGACCGTATTGACGGACCGCATCGACGCGTATAGGCCCGATTTTACCGCGGCCATCGAGGCGGCCGAGGCCGATGCCGTCGAATACTTGACGACGCCTTCCGGCCAAAAAAAAGAAGTCCATTTAATCGATGGCCTTCATATCCGGACCTATAAAGTAAAAGACGAGCGCGATTATAAGCGCCATCTCGAAAACATCGAGGGCGCGGCCGACGAGTCCAGGCGGGCCATCTGGGCCGCGGCCTGGAAACATTCGCAAGAAAAAATCACCGCGAATTATAAAAAGCAGGAAGCGCTTCGCGAAAAAAAAGCGCTTGCCGCATCCGAGGCCTTGCGCGAGAAAAAGCGCGCATTCGACGAATTGATAGCGCAAGGCGTGCCGCATTGCATCGCGCGCCATCGCGCGGCCTATAACGAGCTTTTTACCGATTATCGCGGGCCTCGCGTGTTTTTCTGGTCCGGTGATTTATCGGATAAAATACGGACCAGCGGCGGGATTGACTTCACCGCGGCCGAGGCCCTGGCCCTTCGCGGATTCGAGACCTGGGAGAATGGCAAGTCAATTTTAGGCCGTTATACCTTCCGCGAGCGCGACGGCGATATATATATAATCGGTTGCCATCGCATCAGCGGCGACGAGCTGGCGGGCCTTCGCGACGCCATCGATGCCGCCAGGAAGGCCGCGAATCATTAAAAGCCGGTTGCAGGAAGGGCGCGCCATCACCGCGGCGAGGCCCTTCCTAGAATCGCGCGCTAGGATTAAGAATCACCGCTTGACGCTTGCCGCCATCTGGCGCGCGCGATTCTATCGATGCGGAAGGGCCGCATCATAACACAAGAGGTCAAAACATGAAAAAGACGACGATTGAAAAATTGCCGCATCAATGGCGCGACGAGTACGAGGCGCGCGGGATTCGAGGCCCGAAAAATTTAAGCGAATTATGCGAGCGATGCGGCGCGATTCGAGGCGCGGGCGATAAAATGAGCCGGTCCGGTGATTTTTGTAAAATGGACCTTGTATATTTTGTCGTCGAAAAATATGAAGGTGAAGAGCGCGGGCCGGTTGCAGTTTTTACCGATGGCGGCGGCGGTGATAATCTTACCGTGTACGCGCATCTAGGCCAGCATTCGACGGCGTGCCGTTCCTGGGCCAGGGGATGCCGCGAGGCGACGGCCGACGAATACGCGGACCTATTGGCCGAGTTGAAACGAATCGGATATAATCCGCAAGTTATAACTCGCGCGCAATGGATGGAAAAAACAAAAATTTTAATATAGGAGATTTTACAATGCCATGGACTAATAAAGAATTAAAGGCCCTGGGCCGAGCAATAAGCGGAAAGTCTACAAAAGCGGACCGCGCACATTTTAACAAATTAAAAGCGAGGGGATTATAATGAAAAAAGCATCACCAGCGCGCAAGCGCATCATTGACGCATTGACGGCCGCGCCGTCGCGCATCGAGCGCGTCGAGGCCGCGAGCGTCGAGCAAAAACCAAGGCCGTCAATTTTTGCGGCGGGCCAGAAATGGGATTATAGGGGATTCATTTTGATTGGGCTTGTTGCCGTGCTATTGTACGCGCTGGGCCTATTCAATGATAGGCCATGGATATTCTATGGCCGCGAACCGATTCGGCCGGACCGCATCGCGGGAGAATATCTCGTCGTGCAAGGCAAGCCGAATTTATTTTAATCAAAAACAAAAGAGGTCAAAAAATGAAAAAAACAAGAATCGGAATTATTATCGCGCCGCTTACGGTCCAGGACTCGACGCCGCTGGATATAATGGACGCGATATATGAAGCGACGAAGGCCGAAGGCCATGAGTTGCGCGGCAAGATTTACAAGGTTGCCGGAAATTATGAAATCATGCGCGAGGACCTGGCGCGAGTCCGCGATATGGTCCTGGCCCACGAATGCGGAAGCCAAGCCGAGGAAGACGGCGCGAGCGCGCTAGTTGCCGAGTTGCAGAATGCGCTTGACTTGGACCATCCGGCCGCGAATTTTGCGCTATCCGTCGAGATAAGAGCGCCGCGCGCGTCGAAGGAAGACGACGGTATTTGGATGGTGAAGCAATACCAGGAAGATACCGAGTACTGGGATAAAACCTTCGCCGTTTTTGCATCCGAGGAAGAGGCGCAAAAATGCGCGGACTGGCACAATAAAGAATACGGCCAGGGCGACGCGCATTATTATGAAATCGAGTGGATGCCGGTCAAGAAAAAATTCGAGGAGATACAATAATGAGATTCTCGGACTATAATTTTTTGATTGGCTTGATTCAATCGGCCTTCGGTATGACTATAACGAAGGACCTGGACCGCACAGGCGCGGGCCGCATCAGCGGCACAATTATCCGCGTCAATTTCTGGCTGGCCGCGGCCGATATGAGCGACGACGCACAGCGCGCGCTTGTACGCCTCTGCCAGGAAGGAAGCGAAAATTATGTCGACGCGAAAATCGTCGAGCCGTTTATGAAGAAATTCGCCGCCATGATTCGCCGCGAGGCGAAAGAACCAGGCGACGGCAGAATTACATATCGAGCGAGCAATACTCGTTCGTGTTGTAAAGTTGCATGACGCAACGAACCGTCGACGCTAGGCCATCGTCGACGGAAAATTAACGGCCGAGCAAAAAGGAGAATGCAATGGCGTTCCAAAATAAAAACTTGTCCGTGATAGCGTATGCGAACGGATTTACTCTCTGGCACTATGCGTCGAGCGATAAGCTTGCCGATATATCCGGAGAAGGGTATTTTAACAGCGTGTCGAGCTTGCAAAATACCGGCGATTTAATTATCGTCAATGCCGGAGATGGTACGATTATTTTGAAAATCGAATCAACTTCGCCAAAAGTAAAATCGGCAAAACTTTGCTAGAATCTAGCCGACGGCCTTCCGAGGCCTTCGGATAGCTTTAACGATGGGCTATCTCGGCGCGGGCTTTACTGACTGACCTCTTGGTCCGCGCCGGTCAATTTTAACCACAGGAGACAAGCATGAGAGAATTAAGAATCGGAGACAAGGTCCGTCGTCGGCCGCCGTACGAGAAGACTACCGGATATGTCTACCATATATACAGCGATGGCCGCGTCGAGGTCCATCATGGAAGTATTTTCACGCGAGGTCCGGCCGTGTTAATGAACCAGGATTGGGAATTGATACCGGAGAAAAAGAAATTATTTCGGAGAAAAAAATGAATGAGTATTTTTGGCTTTGGTGGATGTTGTATGGCACAGGCCATCCATGTCCGTCGCATCGTAAAAAAAATTATGAGAAGTACTACCGGCTGAAAAAACTCGGCCGCTTACCCCCAGGATATTTCTGATGGAAAAAAAATGTCAAGATATTTTCTTTTATGTCGTGCATTATAAAGCTTGCTATGGCTTCGCGCCAGCATGGGAAGATATTGCATCGAATTGCAATACCACCATCGAGCGCGCGCAGTACTGGCTTAATGAGCTTAATAAGCGCGGTTATATAAAGCTATACATCTTTCCGGATGCGTCGTATGATTGCAAAATCTTAATAGACCCGACGAGGCGATGGAAGGTTGCGATTCGATTCGTCGACGGCCAGCCCATTGTCGAGTCCGAAGTGCCGGTCGAAGTCCATATCTGGAAAACAGCCGTTCCCTTAAAATTGTTATCGGGAGAAATGAAGAAATGAAATTAAGAGATTATCAGACCGACGCCGTCGCGGCGGGAGTCCGGACCCTTACCGAACAAAAAGGGAATCCAGTCATCGAGATGGCTACCGGCCTCGGAAAGTCCGTGATACCGCCAGCCCTCTCCATCGCGCTATTGAAGAAATGGCCTGGGATTCGCGTGCTGGTACTCTGCCATCGTGCGAAACTCGTCGAGCAGGATGCGGAAAAATTCATGCAGATGGGCCTCGTGCCGGCCATCTTTTGCGCCGAACTCGGCCGGAAGGAAGTCGGTCAATTCACCGTCGGCACGATTGGAAGCGTCGCGCGTCGGCCCGAACTCTTCGCTGATTTTCACTTGGTGATTTGCGACGAATGCCAAATGATAAACAACGAAGACGAAGGACTATGGCGGAATTTTTTGAAGAGCTTACCGAAGGCCAAGGTGATTGGAATGTCGGCGACGCCGTACCGATTGAAGGGCGGCGCAGTCTATGGCGCGAATCGAATTTTTTCGCATCGGTGTTATCAGATGGGATTTGCCGTCGGAGTGCGTCGAGGATTTTTGACGCCGCCGATAAACTATGACGCGAACTGGCAAGACAATTATGACGATATAAGAATCAGCGGCGGCGATTTTAACCAGAAGGATATGAACGAGCATTTTAACAAAATCGTCAAGCGGTCCGTTGCGGATTTGATAAAGCGGATGGAAGAGCGAAACTATATCCTCGTGTTCGCGTGTTCTATCGTCCATGCCGAGGCCATCGTCGCCGAGCTTACGGCCCGCGGCGAGAAGGCGCGAGTGTACCATTCTGAAATGTCTCTCGTCGAAGATAAAATGACGATACAGATGTTCCAGAACAGACAGTTTAAGTATTTGGTGTCAATCGATAAGCTGGGCGTCGGATTCGATGCACCATTTATCGACGGCCTTGCGTTGATGCGGCCGACCATGAGTAGGGGCCTGGCGATACAGCAACTCGGCCGAGGCAGTCGTCTATACGAAGGGAAGGAAAATTTCCTCGTGGCTGACTACGCCGGAAATGTTGTTCGCCATAACCTACTGAACCCAGACTTGTATGATGTTCCGGCCAGCGAAATATCGAAGCCAAAAAAGACAGGCGGCGACGCGCCATTCAAGCGATGTCCGACTTGCGACGAAATCAATCACACGCGAACTACCGTGTGTTCGTGCGGATATATTTTTCCGCCGAAGATTAAGACACAAGCCGAGTATGATGCCGAAGGCAAGACGATACAGATTAACGGATGGACGGCCGCGGTCGAGAGTAATTCGAAACATTCGTATGTCGTGCTTACCGTCGTCGGAAGTACCGTGATTGACTTGTATAAGTTTCATTGGTTTCCGGACGACGAAGGATTCGCGAAGACGAAGACAATGATGTCGTTTCAAAAATTGTTCGGCTTCGTTCCAGAACATCAGAAAGGCGACGGATGCCATGCGTATGTCAAAGCACTAAATAACATGGGCCATAAATACAGACAAGCCGAGATTCAAAAAGAAGCTGGCTTCTGGAAATTAAAAGGAGTGATATAATGGTTAAAGATATAATGCACGCCTTCATGCCGCCGCAAGATGCGAAGCGTCGCGAGAAGCGGATAAAACAACTCTATATCGAACTTTGCAACGGTCGAAGTTTGAGAGAGTGCGCCGGTGAAATTCAAAATCGCTGGCTGGAAGAATCAAAACTTTACATAAGCAGGAATCGCATCTTCCAGATTATCCTTGCTTACGAACAGCAACCAAAAAGGAGTTTGAAATGTTAGACAGAAATCAAGATGCCGCGCTGAAAGAAATTCGCGACGGCGTGCGAGCGATGGTCGTATTGCTTAATGCAATCGAGTCGCATCTTAACCCGAAGAAGATTAAGCTATGAGCGTGCCGGCGAGCGGTTGCAAAGGGTGTCCGTTTTTAAGACGCCATTGCTTTACAACTCGGACCAAGGCCGCGTCCGGCAAAGTATGGGGTTGCAATCATTATTACAATTATTGTGTGAAGCTATCTTCGCGCCTTCGCGATGTCAAGCCGAGCGATTGTGATACAGCAACCGCGTACATACGCGAATACCGTTTAACAGCGACCAGGCAACTCCGCCAGGAGAAGAAGGAACGCGAAGCAAAAGCCGCTATGTTGTTCGGCGGTGGAGTATTGAAATGAAAGAAAAAACAATAACGATAAAAGATGTCTACTTGTTTTTGACAAACACGAAGCCGGAAGATTTTCCAATGACCTTCGACCAATGTCGAAAGCTTCGCATCGCCATCAATAACTGGATTTCAACTATGAACGAAAAAACTCCAACTGATGCAAAGTGCATAAATTGCCAAAATTATTCTTTGGGAAGCAAATGCGCGGTCCGGAAGAATGCGTCAATACCGCTTGACATTCTTGACAAGGGTTGTAGACTATGGGTGTCGAAAGACTACATACCATTTTAACAAATCTATAAGGAGAGAACTATGGATTTTACATCAAAACCAATCGTTGAACTTTCATGCCCTTGCTTCCATCCGATGCGCGCGCATGAAGAAAAATGGTCGGTGCGTGTCGGCTTCAAAAAAAACGGCACGCCAATTTACAGGTGGTTTATATCCGAAGAACTTGCTTCGGATTTTTTTGATTCAAAATCACGGCCCGACCCGAAGAAGCCGTATGTCGATAGGGAGACCAATCGAGATATGATGCTTACGGCCAAAGAGCTACGGCATGCGCGAGAGTTATTTCTCCGGAATAACGCAAAACTCGGAATGTCGGCGTAGAATATCACTACGAATCTTTTTGCTTGACAAAAGGGTTGAAATATGATATAATAGTCTCATAACCAAAAGGAATCGCTATGACTACACTCGAATTGTTGCAAGCCGAATGGCTTAAACATAAAGAAGCAGAAGATGCCGCAAAGGTTCTTCGCTTGTCGACCGAGAATAAAATTCTCGAAGAAATACAAGCCGCGCCGGACCGTGCAAACGGTTCCTACAAGATGCCGCTTGTCAAAATAACTTTCTCGAAAAAAGACAGTCTGGATAGCGTCAAATTTATTGACGCGATTCGCACGAACAAAATGTCGTTCGACAAAATGTTCGAGAGCGAAGATTTTCCGTTCCGGACGAAATTCGAGATTGATGCAAAGAAGATGCCGGAATTTAAGTTTAAGTTCCAAGATTTCTTCACAAAGATTTTACAGCCGTTAATCACGACCAAGGTTGCGAAACCGTCGTTCTCGGCCGTAGAAACTGGTTTAGAACC
>Ga0123353_10007232_pt1 | contig 14962 bp, 15 predicted proteins | sample TergutLab28metaG_3_FD_92763 | JGI IMG/M metagenome (GOLD analysis project Ga0123353, IMG submission 92763) | Labiotermes labralis P3 segment gut microbial communities from Petit-Saut dam, French Guiana - Lab288 P3 | ecosystem: Host-associated > Arthropoda: Insects > Digestive system > Gut ... | reverse complement strand
ATTGAATATTGAATAATGGATATTGATTATTGAACCTGAAACTATTCCAAAAACAGTTCTATCACCGGTACTTCCACATTCGGACGTTCCACCGGAAGGATTAACATCACATCGTCTTCGCCCGTCATTTCGGTTGTATTTCCACCCTCCTGCGACACCGTTCTGAATCTTATTTCTGAAGCATCGTTCAACAATTGCGCATATTTGATCTTGCCTTTGTATCCGGTCAGATGCAACGATTTGAACGGCCATTCAAGCACGTGAATGTACAGTCGGTTGGTTTGAGGGTTGTAGGTCAGCAGACAGTTTTTCGGAACAGTGAAATTGTCTGGCGCTTGCGTACATCCGTATATTGAGCGGTCATGATATTTCATCCATTGGGCAATACCTTCGAGACGGGCGTCGGCGCGATCGTCGAAAACGCCACGTGCTGTGGGGCCAACATTGAGTAGCAAGTTACCGCCCTTGCTCACGGTTTCGATGAGCATCACCACCAACTGATGCACGCTTTTCCACGTGTATTCGTCGCGATAGTAACCCCATGAACCCGAAAATGTCTGGCAGGTTTCCCATGGAACACGCTGTCCGCGTACCGTAGGCCATTCTTGCGGCATAAACTGTTCAGGGGTAAGATAATCCCAACCCCAATCGGTATGATTCAAGTCTAAACGATTGTCTACTATAATATTGGGCTGCAATTTGCGGATTAACTTCAACAATTCTTCTGCATCCCAATCCTGATGCCCCTTACCGTTTTCGCCCGGATACGAAAAATCAAGAAACAATTCGTCAATTTGTCCGAATTGCGTTAAAAGTTCGGTCAATTGGTCTTTCATGTATTGCCGGTATTTTTTCATATCGCGCTTTTCGTTGGCGGCATTCCGTTCTGCAGGGTCAGAAGGCCCGTTGGGGTGAAGTCGGTCGAATGTAAAATGGGGATGATTCCAGTCTATCAACGAATAATAAAACCCAATCCTGATTCCCTCAGCACGGAAAGCATCTACAAAGGGCTTGATCAGATCCTTTTTGTAAGGCGTGTTGGTTACCTTAAAATCGGTGTATTTGGTATCCCACAGGCAAAATCCATCGTGATGCTTGGCGGTAAGTACCACATATTTCATTCCCGCAGCCTTTGCTTTTGCAGCCCATTCCGCAGGATTGTACAAATCGGGATCGAAATGGTCGAAATACTTTTGGTAATTCTCATCCGAAATTCTTTCCCTGTTTTTCACCCATTCGTGGCGTGCAGGCACTGCATAGATTCCCCAGTGGATGAACATCCCGAAACGGTCGTGCGTCCACCATGCCATTCGTTTTTCCTTTTGTTCTTTGGTTTCCCTTGCCCAGGAAGGCGTATCCTGCGCCATTGTTGTCAGATGCACTCCGACAATGAGCCATAAGCCCATCAAAATCAATATTTTTTTCATAATTACATGATTTTTAGTTTATTTGAATGATTTTACTGCTTCTTCCTGATCGTTGACGATGTGAAACACGCTGTGTAATTGCAGGATTTTGAAAAGATCCAAAACTGAATTACATACATTGCAGAAAATGATTTGCCCGTTGTTCCTGTTGGCTATCTTTGAAATCGACAAAAAGATAGCAAAACCGGAACTGTCAAGAAAAGAAACATCTTTCATATTGATCAGAACCTTTGCATTAGGCCTTTCGAACAACTTTTGAAGTCCTGCCTTTATAGAATCACTCACCAGAATATTTAACTTTTCAATATGGTCAAATTTTACTTCTGTGATATCTCCAATTGAATTAATTTTAAGCATAATTTTAATTTATATGTTGTTAAATCATTTACCAACTAAATAAGCCTTCAACTCCTCTTCTGCCTGATCGGCCAACATATTGAAACGGGCAATATATTCAGGATACTTTTCAGTTTTTTTACCCTCTTTTGCCAATAATTCCAATTCTTTCATATTGTCGGTCATCTCTCCGATTCCCATTACAAGAGATGACGATTTGACCTTATGCGCCAACCGACTTAATTCAACCCAATTCTTATTGCTTACCAATAATTCAAAATCACCCCGCATTTCAGTCAATTGACGAAGAAACAGCTCGATCATTTCATTCATCATTTCCCGTTCATTGCCGGTCATTTGCTGCAAATAACTCAAATCTGCTATCATGAACACTAAAATAAAAACGGTGTAAAAGTAAGTATTTTTTTTAGAAAAAAAAAGAAAGAAGTAAAAAAAAAACAAGGCAAATATAGAAACCCTCTACCGTTGTTGCCGCGTCCCTGATATTCAAATGAAGTTTCGTAAATCCCACTACCGGCGCATCATACGTTACCACGTAAAATTCGCCCTGTATTCCGCCGTATTTCCCTTGCCGTCTGTCACTTTCAATTCGAGTGTATGTTGCGTATTTGGAGTCAGACGGTCGGCGTCAAAATTGTAGTAAAGGAGGTTGTTTTTGGCGTCGTATTCAAAAAGAGCCCACTGGCCGTTGATCAAGCCTTTGTAGGAACTGATGCCAGTAAAATCGTCTTTGATGGTGAACCTCATGTTTTTGCTGCCTCTCATATTGGCGCCGTTCCTGATATTGACGGGCGTGATTCGCGGAGGAACCGTATCCACGCCAATGGCAAACACGCCAAAGAAACCCGGACTGGCACTCACAACGCCATCACGATAGGCGCCGCCAACAGAAGAACTCTTTCCGACAGAATCAATCTGCACAATCAACGCTTTTTCGCGCAAGCGCGCCGGTAGAGTGTCGGCAGCAATCTCAATGGTCATTGCCTTGTGCAGGGGCGTGCCGCGATGATGAATTTGATACGCCTTTGAATACAATCCTTTGGGAATGTCGAAAGCGACGCATGTAAACTTGATTCCATCGTAAAGCGCATCGGCAGGAATAGTAACATGGATGCCCTGCTGTGCGTACTTAAATTCTTTTTGAAATACCTTTTGAGACATACCGGGGATCACCATTTCAGGAATTTGGAACGAAGCCGGCGCATAATCGAAAGTAAAATCGAGCCGCGAACTGTTGCCATGATAATCGCTAACGACCACCCATGCCTTTTGATTCCCAGATTCGGCAAACGAGACAACGCCACGATTGATGTGATTGTCGTAAACACTCAACCGGTTGTTCGGTTCCAAATACATGCGGTTGAACCGGATGCGTTTGTTGATGTAATATTCGTAATCAATCAGGCTGTTGATGTATCGCGATTCATCGAATGAAAATCGGTCCATAGTTTGCGAAAACATCAAAGCGCTATCTACCCAGAGACGGATGCTGTAAGGTCCGCAACGATTGGCCGATCCTGAAATCTGGTCGTAGGTATCAATTCCGAAAGCAACCTTTCCCACAACCTTTATTTTTTTGCCGCCGGCGATCCGGTAACTGTTTCCCGATTTTTCAAGATCAAGAACAAGCCTGTTCGCCGAACCGTTTACCGTACTTCCTTCGCCTATTGGATAAACGGACAATCGTTGCATCACAGGCGGAATATTATCTCTCACTCCGAAACCGTACTGCAACGGATTAATGGGTTTTTCGGTTTTTGTATCGCGCAGTTCGAAATGAAGATGCGGGCCGCCCGAACTTCCCGTATTTCCCGAAAGGGCAATGAAGCCGCCACGTTTCACTCTGAATTGCGTAGAATCGGGAAAAAGATTGACCGTAAATCGTTCCTGTATGTATTGTTGTTGCTTCACATACGCAGCGATTTCGTCGTTAAAAGCGTCCAAATGCGCATAAACGCTGGTGTAGCCGTTGGGATGCACAATATACAGCGCATTGCCGTAACCGCCAGACGAAACCGAAATGCGCGATACATAACCCCGCTCGCAGGCATAAACCTTGTGTCCAGTAACGCCTTGTGTCCGAAAATCAATGCCTGAATGAAAATGAGAGGCTCTCAGTTCGGCAAAAGTTCCCGAAAGCGACACAGGAATGTCTAACGGACGGCGAAAAACCGTATCCAATTTTTGTCCGTAAGCATTGAAAATAACTGAACAAGCAAATAACTGAAAAACTGAAAACCAAAACCTGAACGGCAAAGCCCTCAACGAAGTTAACCTTGAACCTTGAATCTTGAACTTTGAACCTTGAACCTTGAAACCTAAAACCATCATTTTTTCTTTTTCTTCCGCAGATTCAAAACGTCGCCGGTTTTGGGCTGCGTCCCTTCTTCCATCAGGTTGAGTTTGTATAATTGCGACAATTTAATGGCATACTGTTGCGAGATGAGATACATCGTTTCGTCCTCGCGTACCGTATGTTTTTCCTTGCCTCGTTCGGCTTTGCGGCGTTTGGGTTGCAGATATACGATCTGACCTTCGTGCAGTGTGTCCGACGCTTTTGTCTCATTGTATTTGGGCAGTTGCCATGGCATCATCTCCAATTCGCCGGTTAGCAAGGTATAGGTATCGCCATCTTTCGCCGTGATATAACTGGTGCGATTGTTTTCCTTCACCGGATACTTGTCGATGTTGAAAGAGGCGAAATCATTTCCTGTATTGGCTGTTTTTGCGGGCGATTTTTTCGATCCGGCGCTCTGTGAAGTTGTGCTTTTTGAAACCTTTACATCCGTATCGTATTGATGCAGATCGTAACGCTCAATCAGATTGATCAACTTCTGCGGGTAATTCGGATCGGTGGCGTATCCGGCTTTGCGCAGTCCATTCGCCCATTTTTTGTATTCGGTTGGCTTGTATTCAAAAAGAAATGCGTAACGACTGCGGCTCATCAGAAAATCGGTATGATCGAGCCACGACTCTTCGGCATTTTTGTAATGTCGGAAACATTCGCCCTTTTTATCATCGTCGTGAAAAATTTCTTTACCCTCCCAACCGTGACATTTGATACCGAAATGATTATTGGCGACAACAGCCAACCGGCTGTTTCCATTGTCTGATTCGAGCAATCCCTGCGCTAACTTAATACTGGCAGGTATCCCGCTTCGTTTCATTTCCGAAATGGCCAAATCTTTGTAGGTATTGATGTATTTTTCGGGAGTGATTCTCTGCGCGAACAAATCGGGCATCGCAAAAAAAACCAGCCAACAGGCTATGAAAAAACAAACTCTCATACGCAAAAATCGTACATGGTTATTTGTAAATGAAAACTTGCCGGCAGTCGTTTGAAAATTCAAAATCAGTAATGCCATACTCTTCCAAGCGGCGCTGGATGTTGTCTTTTGACGCATTGGGATCGAAAGTTATGGCAACAAATCCGGAATAGTGAATGGATATGCTTTCAATCATATCATCGACGTCGGATACAAAATCACGAAGGATAAAGAGGTTTTCTGCGAAAATTGCTTTGTTATTCATGACGGAGAGTTTCGTTCATTAAAATACAAATGACACAAATTAGACGGATTTTCTCGGAAAAAATCCGTATTAATCCGTCTAATTCGTATCATCTGCGCTCTATTTGTGATCGTATGAAAAATTCACGGATAAAACCCGTCAATTTTTGATAATCCTTTTTGTTATTGTTTGCAAACCATCTTCAATGGTCAACAGATAAACGCCGGAAGGGAACCTTTTCAGGTCTAACTGTATCATTGGATCGGCAACGCTACGACGCAACAATACATTTCCTCTTGAATTTGATATGGTAATACTGTAAACTTCTGTTTGCGCCTCATATTCAAGCGTAAACAATCCATCTGTAGGATTGGGATAGACTCGGGCTTCTGCAACTGGAATTTCTTCGTTATTTCCATCTTGAGGCGCTTCAATATTGCCATTTTCGCTTATTGAGCCTTCTTCTGATGAATTGTTGTCGGATATTCTTGTGACAGGATTTTTTAAACTGCTCATTAAGTCATTCACGATCAATGAACCTCTGTTACCTGTTGCCTGTCGAAAATTGTACAGATTCGGATAGGTAGCGTCTTTCATATCTCCTGCAAGCCAGTTGATATCCCGCATGATTTCATTCCTGAAATTGTTGGTTGCTGCTTCAGGCGTTAAAACTACCGTCAATACTTTGAATTGTTTTTGCGAATCGGAAGCATCGGGAACACGTTTACCATTTCTGGTAATAAGATCATCAATGGTATAAGTCTTTTTGTTTGTGGAATAAAAATATCCATTGGCAAAAGACTCTGCCTGATAATCGTTTCCGCTATAAATATCAAGATTGAAATTGACGTCGCGCAATTCCTGTGCTGATTTTAAGCCCATCAGATAGAGTTCGATATCGGAATATGGCGATCCGTTACCTTCGTTGGCATTTACACCGAAACCGCCATTTTTAAAGGAACCGTCACGATTTGTTTTAGGATCGCGGCTTGCCTGATAGAGCGTTTTTCCAGCCACGCCATCACAGTTTTCTTCAACAACGCGCACAAATTGAAAACCGCCTGCCTGACCATTGGCATTACTGATTCCCCAATGCGCAAGGTATTGTTTTTTACCCAAATCGTATGTGGGGCAAATAAACGACGACCAACTATGCAACAATTCATGCAAAGAAGGACCGGCAGCAATGGCATCGTAATAAGTAAAATACAGGGCAGAAATCAATTTGCCTTCAGAACCCCATTCAGCCGTAAGATCATGCTGACCTGTGCCAAGTCCCTGAACGTTGTTGCTCACTCTCGAATTTAAGCCATAAAAACCCAATTGATTTTTAATGTTTTCATCTATTGGAGTGTTCAAGACATAAAAAACAAAATCAAAATCATCGTTCAACTTACTGTAAACAAGATTGGTAATCGCTTTTAAGCGAGGACTAAAATAAATATCGGAGATAAGCTCTGACCATTGTTCGGCAGTTACATTGACTTCGAGCAACGTACCTGTCAGGTCATTTTTGTCGCATATCAATGATATTCCATCACCCAAATCAAAAGATTCGCCGACTGTCATCTGGCTTTTATCTTTTTGAAAAATAGCCAGTTTTGACTTTTTGACTTGAGGTGAGAGCATCCTTTCGGACAACGCATGTTCAATGCCAATGATCACCGGAGGTTTCGGATCGCTGGCATGGAGTGATACGGCGTATAAGCCGCAGAGAAGAATAGAAAAATACTTTTTCATTGTATCGAAATTTTAAAAATTATTACTAATATTACGGCGCAAATTTATATGTAAAATTTGTAAAAACAAAATTCATCATACTTAATTTTTACAAATTCTTCACTGAAACTTGAAATCTGATAACAAAAAGATCAACTTTTCAACAAGTCCCCATAATGCTCGTACAATGCGGATTGTGAAATCAATGGCGGATTCGTATCGCGTTTGTAGCGGTTATCCTGATCTGCGTCAATGATTCGCGCCTTGACGTTGTCCTGCAATTGTGTTTCGAGGATATATTTAATTTCTTTTTGTAAATTACGGTCATAGACGGGCGCTGCTACTTCGATGCGGGCGTCCAGATTGCGCGTCATCCAGTCGGCCGACGAGATGTAGTACCGTTCGGCGCCGCCATTGCAGAAGACAAAAATCCGCGCATGTTCCAGATAACGTCCCACGATGCTTACTGCCTGAATGTTTTCGCTCAATCCGGGAACGCCGGGAATCAGCGAACAGACGCCGCGTATCACCATACGGATGGAAACGCCTGCCTGACTTGCCTGATACAACTTTTGGATCACATCAATATCTACCAGATTGTTGATTTTTAGGATAATCCATGCTTCGTGTCCGGCTTTTGCGTTGCGTATTTCTTCGTCGATCAGCGTATATATTTTTCGACGCATAAACTGCGGAGCGACAAGCAGATGATTAAAATTCGGATATTTGAACGGGTTCTCGAAATAGTCAAACAGTTTATTCACTTCGCGACCGATGCGCTGGTCGGCTGTAAGCAGCAACACATCGGTGTAAGCGACGGCGTTACCTTCGTGGAAATTTCCCGTACCCACCACCGAATAGTAGCGTATGCGCTTGCCCGACCGGCGTGTGATTAACGTAAGTTTGCTGTGCACTTTCAGATGTGGAATACCAAAGAGAACTTTGGCGCCAATTTCCTCAAGATGCCGCGCCCAGTAGATATTGGCGTTTTCGTCAAACCGCGCTTGCAATTCGATGATCACTGTTACTTCTTTTCCGTTTTGCACCGCATTCATCAAAGCGCTGATTACTCGCGAGTTTTTGGCTACGCGGTAAAGCGTGATCTTGATTTGTCGCACATCGGGGTCGATGGCGGCTTCGCGCAGCAGGTTGATATAATCGGCAAATTTTTGGTAGGGGAAATGCAGTAAAAGATCCTGTCCGTCAATCACTTTCATGATACTTTTACCGGTTCGTATTTTAGGATGCGATACCGGCGGGGCAGACAAATATTCCAATCCGGGACCTCCCACATTCGGAAAATTCATAAAATCTTTGAAATTGTGGTAACGACCGCCGGGTATCAGGTTGTCGTCGTCGTCCAGTTCGAGGTGCTTCGAAAGGTATTTCAACAGGTCTTTGGGTATGTCCTTGTCGAACACAAAACGCACAGGTTGCCCGATACGGCGTTGTTTCACGCTTTTTGAAATCTTTTCGAGGAAACTCTTGGTCAGGTCGTTGTCCATATCCAATTCAGCGTCGCGCGTCAATTTAATAATGTATGTTTCGTATTTTTCATATTTGAAAATGGCAAATACATCCCTGATATTGAAACGGATAATATCGTCGAGAAGGATGATGTATTTTTTGTCGTCGATGCCCGGAAGCTCGATGAAGCGCGGCAGCACACCGGTAGGAACTTCCACGATGGCGTATTCGTATTCGCCGTTGACTCGCGTGAGTTTGGTAGCCAGATAGATAGCTCTGTCTTCCAGATATGGAAATTTATCAATATTGCTGAACATGATGGGAGAAATGGCCGACAATACTTTGTCGTTGAAATAAGTCACGACATATTCCTTCTGTTCAGGAGATAGTTGAGTTTCATCTACAATATAAATTTTTTTACGTTCCAGTTCGCGCAAAATTTCGAGATAGGTTTGCTGCGACTTGGCCTGCATTTCAATGACCTTCACCTGCACCTGTTGCAAGAGTTTTTTGGGTTTTTCGCCCAGCAATTTTTTCGAATCCAGCTTCAAGTCGATCATCCGCTTGATGGAGGCTACACGGACTTTGAAAAATTCGTCCATGTTGTTCGAATAGATACCCAAAAATTTAATACGCTCTACCAGTGGTACATCCGGATCTGACGCCTCCTGAAGCACACGCGCATTGAATGACAACCAACTTAATTCTCTGTTGATAAATAGTATATCCATACAAAAAAAATGTTTTCACAAACTTACAGTTATTTTTCGTAATGGCAAATAAAAATCTATGAATAATACAAATATCTTTTAATCTTTTGTGTCGGCGTTTTTTCAAAAGGCACATGCACAACAATCACCGAGTGGATTTGCGAAAAGCGGTTCACACGATGGTTCACATACTCTTTCAATTCTTCGATGTAAATTTCCATCTGCTTGTTCCACTCTTCCTTTTTGTCGCTGATGTACTGCATGGTATTGGTACGCATTTGCAGAAAATGCTTTTCCATTTCTTCCATGTTGAGGCACACCATTGCCACCAACTTGCCTTTTTGTTCCAATACCAGCGATTCAAGCACTCCACGTACATTATTAATGATTGATTCGATGTCTTCGGGATAGATATTTTCGCCGCTGGCGCCAAGTATCATGCTTTTCAGCCGTCCCTTGAGAGAGAGCCGCATTTTTTTGTCGAAACTGCCGAGGTCGCCTGTGCGGAAAAAACCGTCGTCGGTAAATACGCTCCGGGTCAGTTCGGGGTCGAGGTAGTAGCCCTGCATCACGTTGTCGCCCTTGACCAGCACTTCGCCCACGCCGGTACGCGGGTCGGGATTGTCGATTTTAACCTGTACTTCGGGCATAACCTTCCCGACACCCTGAAAAAATGTTTGCGATGGATTGGCTCCTGCAATCATTGGGGCAGTTTCCGTCAGACCATAGCCAATGGCATACGGGAAACGGGCTTCGCGGAGGAAACGTTCTGTGACAGGATCGAGTTTTGCGCCTCCTACGCCAAAAAACCGTATCCGTCCACCGAAAGTTTTACGCAGTTTAATTCCCGCAAGGAAATGAACAAATTTCCGAAATGGTGCAACATATTCGTACATTATTTTAACCGGTTTCTTCGCTGTGAACTTCGCCTGTACCTGATTGCGGAATATCTTTTCGATGACCAGCGGGACGCTCAGCATGGTGGTAGGGCGTATCTTCTTCAGCGCTGGAACCAGAATGCTTGCTGTAGGTGGTTTTTCGAGATAATAGATGGACGAACCCTGCATGATGGGCAGGACAAATGAAATAGTGTTTTCGTAAGTGTGAGACAACGGCAGGATAGAGAGGAACACATCGTTTAGATTCACGTCCTGTATATGCAGACATTGCTCGGCGTCGAACGTAATGTTGCGATGACTCAACATCACACCTTTCGATCGGCCTGTTGTTCCCGACGTGTAGATGATGGATGCCGTATCGGCGTCTTCAGGAAATTCAGAGATTGTTTCGGCGTGATCTGCAAGGTTGCCCAGCAACAACGAAAAGTTTTCGATAGCGATTTTGTGCGTTACTGTGTCGCTTTGCAGGTCGGCGATGCTTGCCTGCAATTTTTGCGAAACAAAAATGGCTTTGCTGCCCGAATGTTGTATGATCGTTTGCACCTCGTCAGGATGGAAGTCGGGAAGGATCGGCACTGCAATGGCTCCCATGCTCGTAATGGCGAAATAGGTAATGCACCAGTTGGGCATGTTTCCGCTCAGGATGGCCACGCGGTCGCCTTTACGAATTCCCATACGAACAAGCAGGATGGTGGTTTTTTCTACCTCCCGTTTCATGTCGGTGTAGGTTAGCGGCGTTCCATTGACAAATGAAATAGCGTTACGGTCTGCATAAAGAGTGCAACTGCGATCGAAAATTTCTTTGAGGGTCATTAGACAATGTATAAAATTTCAAAAAGCAAAAGTATACAATATTTTTTATTGGACAAAAATAAATCTGATTTTTTTATAAAAATCTGCCGAAACAGGGGAAAAAAATATCTGTGCAGGGAATTTTCAACGGCTGCGTAGGAAAAATAAAAACGGGTGGCTACCCGCATTATTGAGTCTTCCAGAAAAAAACATAATACAATCTCTTTCACAAAAAAAATCGGACTATGATAATTTTTTTTATCTTTGCATTTTTTATAAAGAATAAGATATGAACGAAGAAACCCATAACAAAATTCGGTTTATAACTTTTATGATTGCCCAATTTGCCAGAGCATACAAAATGGGTAAGCGTGAAGCATACCTTTATTTGCGTCAATATGGAGGCTTCGATTATCTGAAAAATCACTGGTGGGCATTACATATTCAAAATCCGTTTTGGGTTGAACGGGAAATGTTTGCCGTTTGCCGTAAAAATGGTGGTTTGCGATGAAAGTATATCCCGGTAGCGACTCAAAAATTCTTCAAATAGAAGATTTGCTTGTAGAACAACTTATGCTCGACAATCAGATAGATGAAACACAAGCCACAGATATATTCTACAATTCCGAAACTTTTACTCAACTCACCAACGAAACCACAGAACTTTATAAGCGTCGCTGGCAAGAAATATACGAAATGCTTAAAAAAGAGTTGAAAATTGAAAGATAGCGCGTTCTTAGCAGGACTCTCCACTCCTGCGGAGAGGGGCGGAGAGGTTATGAATAATTCAACCTAAGTAGTAGAAAAATTGCAGATAAGGAAATAACCTGATACAATGAAGTTACTCATTTATTCTTTTTATTTATTAAAAACTGATTGGAACTTTTGTATCAAAAAAACGGTCCTGATATTATTTGCAGAAAAATATTGCCGCGCTGTAAAACGCAAAAAGCCCGCCCACAAAGGACAGGCTAATTTTGAAGCGTTCTGAGCAGAAAAACATTTGATGCTCAACGAGCAACATGCCGTTTATCAGGGATAAAAATTAGTCGAATCAACTTTGATACGATAAACCCCAGTTGTTTTATCCCGATAATAGTATTCCATGTTTTGATTTTTTGAATAATCTACGCTTGATTTTATGGTATCACCACTGTTGTCTAATATATATACACAGTTCTTTAATACATGTATATTCACTTTGCTTTGGATATTTCGAAATTCCAGCGGCTTCTCTGGCAATCACTTTTGTTGAATATAATTTTACAGAATCATAGACAAAATTAGGGAACCCCCGCCCAATAGTATCCATTCCACAACCGCTACTTGTGATTTTATAAAATATAGTATTTGATAAATTATTTTCTATTTCATATTCACAAATAGCATCATAATCGCAAGAATAAAAAGAAAATAGAACACACATAAGTGTTAATAATAATACTCTTATCATATCATTGATTCTTTTTGGCATAACAATAAATTACTTTTTCCACCATTCCCAAAATTTCCATGTCCAAAATGGATAACGTTTTTGTCTGGATAATTGTAGGGTCTGTCGGCACGGGTTACGTCTACATTTTCAAAATATAGGTTTTCTTCACCTGCGCGGTTTTCTTCCATTGAAGCCCAGTATTCGGTGGTGTTATTCGGGTCGCTGGTAATCACTACACGTACATTACCCAGGTGGTCGCTCAGGAAATAATCATGTATCCACAGATCGGAAGCGCTACTGCTATATGTTATGTTCGTACTATACATCATAGTTTTTGATTGCCTCAAAGATAGATGAAATTTTTGAATTACACAGAGATCGAATAATTTTTTTTGTAATAAAAAACGTTGTATTTTTGTGGTTAATTAAAAATATATAAACACCTTACCATCAAAACAAATACCGCATGAAAAATCTTTATGTATCAATTGCATGTTGCATAGTTGCCGCCTCGTGCACAACGCGAATGTCTGAAGAAAACAAAATAGCGTCGCAACTGAAATTAGAAATCGTACAAGACCTGACTGAGAACATTTTGCCATTTTGGGCAAACTATTCGCCCGATCCTTCGGGAGGATTTTACGGAACTTTGAATTTCGACGGAACGCCCAGAGAAAATGCAGCGAAAGGCGGAATCCTGAACGCCCGTTTGGTATGGACATTTTCATCGGCATACCGGATGTTGGAAGACGAGCAATACCTGACGCTTGCCAACAGAGCGCAACGTTATTTCCTTGATCATTTTCTCGATCCTGTATATGGCGGTTCTTTCTATACAGTAACTGCCAACGGCGAACCTTTGGACATGCAAAAGGATACGTACCAGAATGCCTTTGCCGTTTATGGTCTTTCGGAACATTACCGCGCTACAGGCGACATGGAAAGTCTGGATGCGGCTGTGGCAATTTACCGGAAATTGATTGAACATGCCTACGATCCGGTCAACGGAGGTTTCATCGAATCGTTTACACGCCAATGGCAAATGATGGACGTTGAATCGCCCAAAACGATGAATACTAACCTTCATATTCTGGAAGCCTTTACCAACCTTTACCGTGTTTGGAATGATGATGGTTTGCAGTTGCATTTGAAGGAAATGATTCACGTCATGTCGCATAAAGTGCTTGATCAGACGACTTGGCACGAACAGCTTTTCTTTACGATGGACTGGCAAAGTCAGAAAAATATTGATTCATACGGACACGATATTGAATTTTCGTGGTTGCTGGTTGAAGCAGCCGAAGTATTGGGCGACGAAGAAATACTGAAAGACGCGCAACGCATTGCCGTTCATCTTGTTGCAGTGCAGTTGGAAGAAGGCATCGACGAAAACGGAGCTATGATGTATGAAAAAGAAGACGGTCATTTAAACGCCAATCTCGAATGGTGGCCGCAAGCCGAAACGGTGGTTGGATGCCTGAATGCGTGGCAAATCAGCGGCGACAGAAAGTTTCTTGATGCAGCCTCGCGTAATTGGGAATGGATCAAAACGTATATGATCGACCGCGAATACGGCGAATGGTACCGCAGTGTCAAGCCCGACGGGACGCCTCAGAAAAACCGCGCAAAAGCAGATCATTGGCGTTGTCCGTATCATAACGGCCGCATGGGATTTGAGGTGATGACACGGTTTTCTGAAATTTGATCAATAAAAATATAAATAAATGAAACGATTTGTAATGATCATTACAGCAATCGCTTTCATGTCGCTGACCCATACCGGATCAATGTATCCCAACTGCCGCCGGGTATCTATTTCGTTGCAACAGAGCATCTTCATGGGAAATTTATCAAACAATAGTTGAGGTTACACATAAATACGTTATCTTTGCCCGCAGGATGAGAACATATTGGTCATCATTTTAAAATAAAGATTATCAATCGAAAACAAAATATCCAATGGCATTTTTCGGAATATTTTCAAAAGAAAAAAAAGATAGCCTCGACAAGGGGGTGGAAAAGACTAAAGAAAACCTGTTTCAAAAACTGGCGCGTGCTGTGGCCGGAAAATCGAAGATTGACAGCGAAGTGCTCGACAATCTTGAGGAGGTATTGATCACTTCCGATGTGGGCGTGGAAACCACTCTGAAAATCATCAAACGTATTGAAAATCGTGTGGCACGCGATAAAGTGATGAATACTGACGAACTGAACACGATTCTGAAGGAAGAGATTGCTGCCCTGCTCGAGGAAAACAATACGGAAGACATCGACGATTTTACATCTGCCGTTACTGCCAAACCGTATGTGATCATGGTGGTGGGCGTCAACGGCGTGGGTAAAACCACTACCATCGGTAAATTGGCATATCAGTTCAAAAAAGCCGGCAAAAAGGTATATCTTGGCGCTGCCGATACGTTCCGCGCTGCGGCTGTCGATCAGTTGGTCATCTGGTCGGAGCGAGTGGGTGTGGAAATTGTCAAGCAGCAGATGGGCGCAGATCCGGCTTCGGTAGCCTACGACGCCATCAGTTCGGCCAAAGCCAACGACGCCGACGTGGTGATCATCGACACCGCCGGACGCTTGCACAACAAGATCAACCTGATGAACGAACTCACAAAAATCAAAAAAGTGATGCAGAAAGTT
>Ga0123353_10007230_pt1 | contig 14963 bp, 13 predicted proteins | sample TergutLab28metaG_3_FD_92763 | JGI IMG/M metagenome (GOLD analysis project Ga0123353, IMG submission 92763) | Labiotermes labralis P3 segment gut microbial communities from Petit-Saut dam, French Guiana - Lab288 P3 | ecosystem: Host-associated > Arthropoda: Insects > Digestive system > Gut ... | reverse complement strand
TTCTGAATGCGTATGGAAAGCATGACTTCATGCGAATTTGCTGCAAGTGAAGAAGTAGCCCCGATAGAACGGTCGTAGGCATATCCGAGGCGGAACATGCGATACTCGGCGCCCATCATCGCCGTAAAAGCATTATTGGGACGGAAAGAAATACCTGCCCAGTACTTTTTCTGATAATAACCGGTAAGATTGAAATCCAAAAAATTACTGCTATTGGTATTCCGGTACATGACGCCAGGCGCAATATCGAAATTTCGGTCTATTGCAACACGGTAGCGCAAATAACCGTAATATTCTCTTCCGGGCTTACCGATATAGGGGTTTGAATTGAGTAAATGTGTGACCGATAAACCCAAGGTAATCCCATATAGGTTCAGTTCCATCCCTGCATCAAAATCTGCAGAGTTTAGCGTTATTTTTTCAGTACCTAAAAAGTCTTCTTCCACGCTAAAAGTATTTCGTCGCGGATCCCAATTGCTATTGAATAAACCGCCCGACAACCCCATCGAGAGAAGTATTTCTTCGGTCAGATCAATATGATAGGCGTATGACAACATGGCGTTCACTGTTTGAAAACTAACACCGAGTTTGTCGTAAAACAAACTAAATCCCAATCCCGACCGGATGGTGTTGAAGTACGAGTGGGCATTCAAGATGGTCGTTCTTGGCGCATTAGCGAAACCAGTCCATTGTTGCCGGTTGAGCAGGAATACGTCAACGTTGTTGCTATTGCCGGTAGCGGCAGGGTTCATATTAATACGTGAAAACCACTGTTGCGTCAGGAAAATATCCGACTGTCCGTAAGCACTTAACCCTACAGAAAACAAAAGCACAAAAAGCATATTTCTCTTGACAGACATCATATTCAATTTGAGGACAAAAATAGAAATTATTTTAATATCATTGTAAAATAATATGGTTTTTTAACAATTCGACACAATTTTTCATCGTTCGGTCAGCGCCACGCCTCCCAGTATCAGTATCGCTCCTGCCAACGCAATCAATGTAATAGTTTCGTCGATAACAATTACCGAAGTCAGCAGAGTAACCAGCGGAATCAGATATACGTAGTTGGTCGTCCGCACAGCGCCTAATTTTTTCACTGCCGTGTTCCACAGGAAATAACAGAGCAACGAAGCCACCAGACCCAGAAAAAGCAGATTTCCCCAAACCACAGGCTGCAACAACATAATTATATTCATATTCAACGGTTTGAATATGAATAATGGCAGTACGGTAATTACGCCGTAGAAAAACACCTTACGGGTAATCAATATCGTGGAATAGCGGTTTTCGAGCCGTTTGAGCAGAATGGTATAGAATGCCCATGAAAGAGCAGCTACTAAGCACAGTAGGTCGCCCAGCGGGTTAATCTGTAAAATGAAACGTCCGTTGAAAGCAATAAAGGCAACCCCTGTAAGCGCCAGCAACGATCCGTGCCACAGATAACGGTTAAGTTTTTCATTTGTAAGAAACAAACGTGAAAAAATAGTGGTGAGAATGGGGGCGGTACATACCAGTAATGCCACATTCGATGCGAGCGTTATCTCCAATGCCGTATTTTCGGCAATGAAATAAAGCGATCCTCCTGTAATGCCTGTCACCATGAACAAAAATTCATCCTTCAGGTTATCGGCAAATAACTTTCTTCGTCCGAAAAACCAAATACATGTATATGCCATCAAAAACCGGTAAAAGAAAATATCACCGGGTGATAGTCCGTGGAAAAGAAGTATCTTTGTGGACACAAAAGTAGTACCCCAAACGATGACAATGAACAGTGCAAAAAGATGATACCAGCCTGTTTTCAAGTATTTGACTTTATTTGACGGCGGCAAAGGTACAAATTAAAATGAGAGTGAAATCGTGAAAATTCACTGTATTTTATGAATTTCTATTTTTATCTATAGTTTTGCATTTCATATTTTATGTTTCATATTTTTATGTCGAAAATGATCTATCCATGGGAACACGAGCGGCGCTTCAATTCCTACCCGGAATATTTCAGAAAGCATTACGGCGAACGGGTTCAGAAACTGACCATCAATGCCGGGTTTACCTGCCCTAACCGCGACGGCACAGTTGGAAGCGGAGGCTGCGCCTATTGCAACAATGATGCTTTCAATCCGTCGTACTGTACCCCGTTGAAAAGCGTCCGCCAGCAGTTGCTCGAAGGAATAGACTTTCATAAAGTACGCTATCGCAGAGCATATCGATATCTAGCTTATTTTCAGGCTTATTCGAACACTTATGCATCGTTGGAAAGATTACGTAAATTGTATGAAGAGGCATTATCCGTCCCCGGAGTAATGGGGATTGTCATCGGTACGCGCTCCGACTGTGTGGACAACGAAAAACTCTGTTATCTGGCTGAATTGAGCCGGAAACATTATGTGATGGTTGAATATGGTATGGAAAGTTGCTATAACCGCACATTGGAACGTATCAACCGGGGGCATACAGCAGAAAATTGTATACAGGCCATTGAAGCGACAGCCGCACGGGGAATAAGAACAGGAATACATTTGATATTCGGGTTGCCGGGCGAAACACGACAGGAGATGCTGGATGAGGCAGACATCATCAACCGGCTGCCGGTTGACACCATAAAACTGCACCAGTTGCAGATAGCCACAGGCACTGCTTTTGCCAGTCAATATGCCGAACATCCGGAAGAATTTCAACTGTTTGGATGCGATGAATATATTGATTTTGTCATTCAATTTCTGGAACGGTTACATCCGGGGGTTGTGGTGGAACGATTTGCCAACGAAATGCCTCCGCGTTACTTAGCGGGGCCCGGATGGGGACTTATCCGCAACGTGGAACTCTGGCGGATGCTTGAAAAACGCCTGGCAGAACTGAATACGTGGCAGGGGCGTTATGTCATGTAGTTTCGTATTTTCTGCTTTATCTTTTCTGCCAAATTGTCGGTAAATATTTTCCTTATAATGAAGTATTTCCATTGCAAACAACAGAATATCGGACATAATGACTTTAAATCCGACATGATTTCTGTTTGGCAGAATTTTTGCAGATAAATATTGACCTGTTCAATTCAATATTATCTAAAAAAAGAAAGTATGTTGAAAAGATTTAGCAAAAAACCTGTACATGGAAAACCGGAAGAACCGGAAAACTATGTATCTGATAACAAGGATGAAAATCCGGATGCCGGAAGTGAAGAAATTACCGGGAGTGATCCGGTTGTAAATGAAGATGACACGGAACATGTTGAAGGCTCAGAACCAATTGAAGATGCTCCGGAAATAGACGAGGATTCCGAGCCGGATGAAATAACCGATGCCTATTCAGAAGAATTAGAAGAGGAACTCATTGCATTGCAAAGGGAACTGTCGGAATCACGTGACAAATACCTGCGTCTGGCTGCGGAGTTCGACAATTACCGCAAACGCACGCTCCGCGAAAAAACGGAATTGATACAAACAGCCGGAGAGTCGCTGTTGATTGACATCCTGCCGGTGATAGATGATTTCGAACGAGGTCTCGAACAGGCATCGCAAGCGGAGGACATGGATGCAGTAAAAACAGGTATGGGACTTATTTATAGTAAACTGAAAGATTTTTTAACCAATCACGGGGTTAGGGAAATCGAAGCCATTCATGAGACTTTTGACACGGATTGGCACGAGGCTGTCACCAATATTCCGGCGCCATCGGACGAGATGAAAGGTAAAATAGTAGATGTGATACAAAAAGGATACAAACTGCACGAAAAAGTGATACGCTACCCCAAGGTTGTAGTTGGCGAATAAACAAATAAGTAATTGACGTTTTCGATAGACTTCGTCAAAATAACCAAAGAATAAATGGCAAAAAGGGATTATTACGAAATATTAGAAGTTCCGAAATCAGCCAGTAAGGAAGAAATTAAAAAAGCTTACCGGCAAAAAGCGCTCCAATACCATCCGGACAAAAACCCGGGCGATAAAACCGCAGAAGACAAATTTAAAGAAGCCGCAGAAGCATACGAAATATTGAGCGACGATAACAAAAAGGCGCGGTACGACCAGTTCGGACATGCCGGAGTTAGTGGCGCAAGCGGTTTCGGTGGCGGCGGTATGAGTATGGATGATATCTTCTCACATTTTGGCGATATCTTCTCCGACATGGGCGGTTTTGGTTTTAGCAGTTTTGGCGGTTTTGGCGGACGTCAACAAAGTCAACGGATGAGCAGGGGTAGTAACCTGCGTGTTAAGGTAAAACTGAGCCTGCCGGAAATCGCACAGGGAACAGAGAAAAAATTAAAACTGAAAAAATACATTACCTGTAAATCCTGCAGCGGAACAGGCGCCGAAGGAAACAGTGGTCATTCCACCTGTAATGCCTGCAATGGCACAGGGCAGATTACACGTATCACCAATACGATACTGGGACGTATGCAAACATCCTCGGTGTGCGGCAACTGCGGGGGAAGCGGAAAGGTTATCACACGGAAATGCACCGCTTGCTACGGCGAAGGTATTGTTCAGGACGAAGAATTGGTAACCGTTAAAATACCTGCCGGCGTAACTGAAGGAATGCAGTTGAATATCAGCGGGCGGGGTAATGCGGCAAGACGAGGTGGTATCAACGGCGACTTGATTGTAGTCATTGAAGAAGAACCGCATACCGAATTGGTGCGCGACGGCAACGATCTAATCTATCCCCTTTTTGTCAGCATACCCGACGCAGCATTGGGTACCACCGTCGAAATCCCCACTATTGACGGTAAGGTCAAAATCAAAGTGGAACAGGGCACACAACCGGGAAAAATACTCCGTCTGCGCGGGAAAGGAATCCCGGAAGTGAACGGCTATAGCAGAGGTGACCTGCTGGTTACAGTCAACGTTTGGATACCCAGGGACGTATCTCGCGAAGAACGTTCCATCCTCGAAAGACTGAGTACATCGAAAAATTTCCATCCGCAACCCACACAGGAAGACAAGAGTTTTTTCCAAAAAGTCAGAAACTTATTTGAATAGAGTTGCGTAATTATTCGTAATCCGTAATTATCATATCTTCACCCCAATCATCAGCACATCATCAATCTGCGGAGTGGTTCCCTTCCAAAGGTCGAAGTTTTGCTTCATCACGCGGTACTGTTCATCCATGTCGCGTTTGTGGATGTCGTCGAGGATATTTTGCATACGGTTCATTTTTAGTTTTTTACCTGATGGACCGCCAAATTGGTCAGCATACCCGTCGGTGAACATGTAAATCGTATCACCCTTGGCAAGTTGTATCTTTTCAGTAGTGAATACCTTGTTTTCAAGGTATTGACCTCCGATGGACGCGCGGCTGCCTTTATAAACGGTAGGCACTCCTTCGTGATAAATGATGAAAGGTCGCATGGCTGAGGATATTTTTGCGAGTTGCGTTTTCGTATTGATTTCGCAAACAATGATGTCCATCCCGTCATTTGCCTGTTCCGAAGCCGTGTTTTGATTGAGCGTCGATTGTATATTTTTGTCTAAACTGTGAAGGATTTCGGCAGGGTCGAGTATTTCAGAACGCATGGCGATATCCTTGATGAGCGTAGTACCAATGAGCGACATGAAGGCTCCCGGAACGCCATGACCGGTGGAATCAGCGCAAACAATCAACAAACGGTCGGTTTTGGGGAAATGGTCGAACCAGTAAAAGTCGCCGCTAACGATATCGCGCGGCTGGTAAAAGATAAATGCGCCCGAACAGTGCGCCAGCAAGGTACTGGTAGAGGGTAACACGCTGAATTGTATCCGCTGTGCATAATTGATACTATCGGTAATATCACGGTTCTTGACTTCGATTTCTTCTTTTTGTTTGCGCACTTCTTTCGTGCGGGCTTTCAGTTCATTTTCAAGATATTCCTGTAATATCCTGTGGTTGCGTTCACGAATGATGATAACGATGTATCCCAGACCAAGAACGGCGCCCATCGTCAATAATACAAACCACCATGTTTTATAGAATGGCTTACGAATTGTGATGGAAAACAGCATCATATTCTCGGTACAGGTGTCGCTGTTACATGCTTTTACCCAGAAATTGTATTCGCCGTACTCCAAACGCGGATAGATAGCCATAGTTGATTTTGAGAACGATGACCAGCCCAGAACACCGCCATCATCATCATATCCCTGAAGCAGATACTGATAGAAAACCGATGTGGGATTGGCATATTGCAACCCTACAAAATTGAATTGCACTTTGTAGCGTCCTGATGGCAAAACGACAGGCTCATAACAGTTATAGGATTTGTCGTTAATGAGTACTTGCGACAAGTTCAGCATGGGGATTACCGCTTGAGGTTGGTTGCTACTGATGTCGAACTTCAGCAGTCCGTCGGTCATCCCGACCAGCATTTCGCCGCTTTTATTCAACAGCATGGCCAACGGATTTACATCGCCATAGATGCTGTTTTCGCGACTAAACGTATTTACCGTAAGCCGTTTGGGGTTAATATTAGTCAATCCCTGACGATGCCCTATCCATATATTCCCGTTACCGTCGGCGGCTATGGCATAGCAGTAATCTGATAGCAAATCTTCGTTGGTAGTGAATTGATAAGTGGTATCGCGGGCTTCGTCAAACAGATAAACACCTTTTCCGGATGTGCCAACCCAAAGTCGCCCCGAATTATCTTCCGTAATGACCGAAAACTCGGTTTCCGCCTGGTCGGGAACGGTAAGTCGCTTTTTATTTCTGAGATCAATCAGCGAATTGCTGTTGGTGGCAACCCAAATCCTGTTTTGCGAATCCCTGAAAATGTCACGAATATTATTATGCGGCAATTCGCCGTTGTTGGTGTCAAATTGTCTTGTTTTTTCTTTGGTTTGCGGGTCGACGATGATGACGCCGTTGCGCGTTGCCATCCATATTTTATCATCTACAAAAATAAAATTCTGAATGGCGTTGGACAACGAATTTTCTTCTTTATAGAACTGCGAAACCCTTTTTGCGTCTTTTGCCAGATGATATAACCCGCTATTTTCGGTGCCAATCCACAGGTCGCCTTTATGATCGATGTGCAGGCTTGTGATGATTTCGTTGGGAAGTCCTTCGGCACGTCCGAATATGGTTCTTGTCGGTTCGGGATAGGCGGTTATCCTGATGATGGTGCCTGTTCCGGCAACCCAATACTCTGAATCATCCACCGAAAAAACAGCGGTAGCATTGTTGCCGAGAGGCTCCAGCGCTTCAAAGAATGAAAACGCCGGATAGGTGATGCAGGCAACGCCTTGTCCGTAGGTAGCCACCCAAAGGTTTTGCTGATTGTCAAAATATGCCTGTTTCACGTTATCGCTTCCCAAACCGTTGCTGCTATTGTAACTGTTTATTTTGATAACGCTTAAATCCTCTGAAAGAGATACGCGGATAAGTCCTTTGCCATAAGTAGAAATCCACAGGGCGCCCTGCGTATCCTCATAAACCGACTGCACCTGCGCATACTCAAGTTCGGGAATATCCAGAAGTGATGTCGAAAAACGATTTTCGTTGACGGTAACGTAAAATATTCCTGCATCGTCGGTAGCAACCCAATACCCATTGCCATTGACTTTTGGTATGATAGCCTTCACGGAAAAATATGCAAGTTCTTCATTACTAACGATGAACGTTAGCGTTTGCAGTTCTTCTCTGTACTCGTACAAGTACAAACCATCATAAGTTCCTACCAGTAATTTATCGTTTCCGGCAAAACATAAAGCATTGAAATAGATGTCTTCAAGACCTTCTGTAAGGCGCTCAATCGTTTTGCCGATGCGGGTGATGCCTCCGGTTTGCGTTGTTGCCAATATTTCTCCTTTTGGGGCTTGGATAATTTGTGTTACTTCTGTTTTGTTGATGGAGGTATCGGCAATGGAAAAAGTGATTCCGTCGTATTTCATGATTAAGCCGTCGTTGTAACCAATCCAGAGGTTACCCTTGTTATCTCTGAACGTTGTGCTTACGTTGGCAGACGGCAAATCGTCACTTACCGGAGAAAACGTAAACCCGTCGTACCGGCACATACCCATCCCCGTTGCAAACCAGAGAAAGCCATGCATGTCCTGAGCGATGGAATTGACAAACCGGTAGCAAATTTTATCGGTACCGTATTGCCTGAATTTATAAATCTGGGCGTTTCCGGTGCGACAATTCCCTACGGATAATGCCGCAAAAACCATCAACAGCGCTAATATTTTTTTCATTGCCGGTTACCTTTCGGTATATGGATTTTAATTAGTTTTTCTGGTTGCCTCAATTCCGTACTTATATTTGGGAACACCTCCGATAGGCGAAGGGTGGAATTGCAAAAACTCACCATATTGGTTTTGAACGGTGATGACCACATTGTTATTCCTTACTACGGGATTCTTGCTCTTGATAAACTGAAAATCAAGAGATTTTCCCTTTTCGCCTTCATTAACTGCAAATTCGGTTTCCGCCCAAACCTTGTCGCCCGAAACTTTTATTTGCTGTTCGCGTCTGACTTCAGAAACTACGCGAATCTGACCATCGTTGTCCCAATCGAAATTTCGCGTCCGTATTGCTGTTGTTTCCGGGTCAACATACGGATAAATGTGCGACACTTCATTGGGGTTGTCGTGCAAACGAAACGTATATTCGTATGCAAACGCATAGCCGCCCTCGATAGGAACATTGGCGGTTGCCGACGTACTCATGAAATAGCGGTACATATTTCCGTCGTCGCCATCAACGCCTTCGCAAACCATTTTGAAGATATAGCCGCCATACGGGGGATAATGTTCGCCCTGTGCGGGGTCGAACGGTCCAAACGTAAACCAGTTGTTATCGTATCGTGGATCAACTCCGAATGTTCTTGTCATCAGCAGATTACCAGTTTTAAAATTTTTTTTGGGAATTTCCTTTGCAGCCGGATGCGTAAAAGCATCTTTCCCTCCGTAGACGGAATAGGTCATTCTCGAATCCCAGATTCCGTTTAACTCGTCATGCATTCCGCCGACATCAGGGTCGAACACGCGAATATGCACCATCCCTTTATAAGCCTCGGGAACGACAAAAAACCATACCTGCGAAAAATCATTGTCGCCCCACTTCAAATCCGCCTTTTTACCGAAAGTCACCAAAAACGGAATATTTTCTTCCGGCGATGGTACCGGCTGCCCTTGTATCTTGCAAACAACAAGCATTAAGGCGAATATGACAGCAAAAATTCTTTTTATCAAACGATTGATATATAACATTTTTTTGATGAACAGATGAGACAAAAATATTTCCTTATACTTATTTATACGATTTTTTCCGAAAAATGTTTCATACGGCTGATATTTATTGTAATCTTTTTATGCGCATGTTTCTGATTTCGCCGGTTGACCGGTATGAGGTCAGGGTAAAACTTGAGGCATTGGTTCCGCCACGCAGGTGGATTCTTTTTCCTGCGGTTGCAAGGTCAACCACTTTCACCGTATCGACAACGGCGCGGATACTGTCGGAAGTGACGCGTAAATACACCGGGTACCACTGGTTATCCCTGAAATACACATGTTTGGTGGTTTCGTTTTCCGAAGCATCATAGCCGTCGATGCTTGAGAGACCGCTTACAATTCCGCCCCATCCGCTAATGATAAGTGTTGCGAAAGTTTCCCCGTAAGGAAATGTCAGTCCGCCAAAGATATCATTACCTTCAACGCGCCGTGCCTCATAATAAATGGCGTAATTGTTGACCGGCAGAGGGTCGCCAATCCATTCCACTCCGGTTGATGTTCCGCTGATCGCCATCGGCAACGTCAATATACCGTTCTTCACGTATGGCTCGCCTTCGCCTCCGTAATACACAATTTCCCAGCCGTTCAGCGTTTTTCCGTCCATCAGCGGTTCCCATCCATCGGGAACAACTTGTTCCGGCGTCTCTTCCACAACCGACTGTTCGCGTTGTTGAGCCTGTTGCCTGCTACCGCACGAAACCATAAATACAAGACAGTAAGACAGTAAGATCGTAAGACCGTAAGACTGTAAGACTGTTAAAATTTTAAATTCTGTATTTTTCATTTTCATTTTTTATTTTTCATTCTTCATTTTATTTAGTGCAATACACTAATGTATAATTATTTTCTATCATATAGTGCATCCTGAATTCCTCCCTGCGGTGTTCATTTTGTACGATGCCGGTAATATCGCCTTGTGAACAAACATCAAAAGGTTTAATAATCAGGTTTTCCTGAAAGTTAATATACTCTTTGTCGCAAATTTTGTACAGGGCTTCCTTGGCGCACCAGTGAATATAAAGATGCCTGCGGCGAAACAGCGGATTATTGGATATTACTTCATGGTCACTGATAAACTTGTGGGCTATTCGCTCTATATTATGCGACATAAATTCGAGGTCGACCCCCACCTTTTTGTCTTTTCCCAACAATATAGCCGTATATTTGTGCGAATGCGACACGCTGATATTGTATGAACCGTCATCTATGTAAGGTTTACGCGACCGTCCACGGTATACGATGCGTGCATCGGGACGGGTCATCTGTTGGAGTAATGCCCGCACACTCAACGATTCCATTTTACGGTTGAGATTTTTGAATGCGTTCAGGCGGCGTATATCATCGTCGTTCAGATAGGTCATCCGCAACAGCGTTTCGTAATCCTCAACGATATCCCACAAGCCTATCCGGCATCCATCTTCAACGACACGGTTACTTAACAATCCCACGATGATTACTTTTTAATTGTTTTTTTTTGATTTTCTTCTTTCCACCTAACAGATTCCATCAGAAAAACGATATCTTCGCGAAAGAAAGAGACCACCGGCGCCAATGAATCATGGTTAGGCCGGGCATAAAAATAGAGAGACCCCCGCAGCCAATTCTTTACGCTATCAGTCACAAAAAATAGTACCTGCGAAGCAGCATTACCTCCAATATCATACATCACGCCAAATACGTTTTCATCCGGGTTGTCACAAATTAAACGTGGTTCGACAGCATCGGCTTTTTGGGCTATTTTTTTATAAACTATATCCCATTCGGTTTCAATCAACTGGTCAAAGGTTCTGTCGCTGTCGATTTCTATATATGTCAAATAAATAGTTCCTTTGTATTTGGGAAAAATGATATTCATATTGCAAGGCTCAGAGTTAGGATGGGTGTCGGGCACTACCTTTCCGTATACAGGATATTCGAATGTGAACGGGCAGATACTGTCGTACAACCGGTATTCCTTGTCTGGAAAATCAATACGGTAATAGGAGTTTGGCTTGGGGGTATAATTCCGCTGGCACGAAAACAAAGCCATCATCATCAAACAAAACGCCCAAGCTTGGAACTTCAAACCTGAACCCCGAAGGGCTCGCCGAAGGCAAACCTGAAACTTAAATTTATTCATGAACGACCACTTTTATTTGTTTGATACGCCGGTTGTCCACCACTTCCACACAGAACGTCATCTGTTTAAAATCTATGCTATCGCCTTTTTGCGGTATTACGCCCTTCATTTCGAGAATGACGCCTGCCAATGTGTCAGCCTCGCCCCTCACCGCTGCAAAATCCGATTCGTCGAGGTGCATGATGCGAAAAAAATCATTGAGTAGCACCTTGCCATCGAACAAATAGGTGTTCTCGTCGATTTTGATGTAATCCTGTTTTTCATCGTCCGATTCATCGGCAATATCGCCCACAATCTCTTCCAAAATATCTTCCAACGTCACAATTCCCACCATTCCGCCATACTCGTCGATAATCACCGCCAAGTGTATTTTCATTTCCTGAAATTCATTGAGCAAATCGTCAATCTTTTTGTTTTCGGGGACGAAATACGCATCTCGTATCAATTTTTGCCATTGAAAATCATCCATTTCCTCAATATATGGGAGCAAATCCTTCACATAGAGAATCCCTTTTACATTGTCGGGCGCCCCGTCGTATACCGGAATACGCGAATAGCCCCATTCGTTGATATTGGTCATCAGTTCGGTTAGTCCGGTGGTAATATCCACCGATTCCACATCCGTGCGGGGCGTCATGATGGTATGTACGTCGATGTTGCCAAATTTGACGATTCCTTTCAAAATATTTTCGTTTTCGGGGGCTTCGGATGTTTTTTCCAGTGCATGCGACAAGTCGTCGATGGAAATACTGTGTTTTTTCCGTGAATGTTTTTCCGACCATAATAAAATGACCGACAATGGATAGAATAATTTTTGAAGAATCAATAACAAGAGTGACAATCCCGGCAATATCTTCAACGCATGATACGATGCATACCACCGTGGGATGATTTCCGTAAAAACCAGTAATATGAGTATCATACCTGCAGCAATGACTACTATCGCACTTAGGGATGAAAACATTGAAAAGACTGTATAAACGGAAAATATTACAATGGCGACATTCACAAATATATTAGTAACTTGCAGGGTTGCCAGCAATTTTTCAGGCTTCTGTATCAAAGCGAAACTCCGCCTGTAAGCGAGGCGGCGGTCATCTTCCCATTCTTTAACATCACCGGGAGATAATAACATAAACGCTGCTTTAGCTGCAGAAACCACAGCCGATAAAAGCAATAATAAAACAACAATAACCACACATGCCACTATTTCTGCATTTAGCGGCAGAAAAGTGACAGACAGGAAATTTGCTACCATCAGGTATGAGTCGGTGTCCAAGTGAAACTTGCTTACTGAGCGTTAAAAGGGCAAGTCATCCGGAGTATCATCAGGCGGTGGAGGCGACAGTGGAGGAGATGGAGGAGGAGAAGAAGAAGTTCCCCCAACAAGATTCATCGAATCAGCAAGAATTTCAGTTACATAACGTTTGACACCATCCTTATCGTCATAAGAGCGTGAACGCAGTCTTCCTTCGATATGAAGCAAACTTCCTTTACGGACATATTTCTCTGCTACTTCAGCCAAGCCTCTCCACATCACGATGTTGTGCCACTCGGTGTGTTCTGTCTTGTTGCCGTCTTTACTCCACCACTCGTTGGTGGCTAAAGAGAAGCGTGCAAACACCAAATTGTTATCCATGTGACGGATTTCAGGGTCTTTACCAACATACCCCAGTAAAAAAACTTTGTTTACCATATATTTTATTCTATTTTAGATTAAAAACTATCGAAGGCAAAGATATGAAAAAAATAAGCAACAATAGTTTTTTCGCAAAAAAAAATATTTATTTTTGCTTAAATAGGTAAAGAAACACAATTTTGGTATTCTGAATGAAAGAGAGGAGAACTGAACTTAAATTCTCACTTTTCCGTACAGATCAAACTCAGTTGTACCATATATTTCTATTTCGTAAAAATTACCTGTTTCTAAAATGGCGTTACTGCGTGGTATGAGCACTTCCATATCCACTTCGGGCGAATCGCATTCTGTGCGTCCAATGTAATGTTCGCCGACAATCCGGTCAATAATAACAGTGAAGGTTTTTCCGGTTTTCTGCCGGTTCAGTTCCTCTGAAATACGCCGCTGAATTTCCATGATGTGATTGGCGCGTTCCTGTTTCACCTTTTGGGGTATGTTGTCGCGGTAATGCCTTGCAGCATAACTGTTTTCCTCATGCGAATAGGTAAATACGCCCAGCCGGTCGAAGCGTGTATGTTCTACAAAATCGGCTAATTGTGTAAAATCCTTCTCTGTTTCGCCCGGAAAACCTGTTATAAGCGTGGTACGAAGGGCTATACCGGGAACTTTTCCGCGTATTTTTTCAATCAATGCCATGGTTTCGCTTCCGGTGATGTTGCGCCGCATCTTTTTCAGTATCCTGTCCGAAATATGTTGTACGGGGATGTCCAAATAACGGCATATTTTACGTTCACGCTGCATCATATCCACGATTTCCATCGGGAAGCGGTTGGGATAAGCGTAATGCAGCCTCACCCATTCGATACCTTCTATTTCGCAAAGGCGGGACATCAGTTCAGGTAACATTTGTTTTCGGTACAAATCCAAACCATAATAACTGACGTCCTGTGAAATTACCAGCAATTCCCTGACGCCTTTACCTGTCAGATATGTAGCCTCGCTTATGATATCCTCCAGCGGCTTCGAAACGTGCTGCCCGCGGATATACGGTATGGAACAGAATGCACAGGTACGGTCGCATCCTTCGGCTATCTTGAGATAAGCATAATGGGCAGGGGTAGAAATGACGCGTTCGTTGCGGAGTTCGAAACGGTAATCGCCTGCCAGCCTGCGGACAATTTCTTCCATGTTGCGGGCGCCAAAATACCGGTCAACTTCCGGCACTTCCCGTTCTAATTCTTTTTTGTACAGCTCCGACAGGCAGCCCATCACAAACAAATGCTCAATGAGCCCCTTATTTTTCGCATTGACGCATTGCAGTATCATATCTACCGACTCCTGCCGCGCATCATGAATAAAACCGCAGGTATTTACCACCACAACCGGTGCTTCATCCAAACGGGCATCGTGCACACACTCAAAACCTGCCGCATCCAACTGCCGCATCAGATGCTCCGAATCCACAAGATTTTTTGAGCATCCCATAGTGATGATATTGATACGCTTTTCCAATAACCGAGTAAAGTCGCAAAAGTATGAAAATGTTTGAAGTTGCAACAAAAATGCGTGAAAAAATTTTCCGAAAAAAGAAAAATCAGAATTTCTTTATCTGTTCAGGTAACTGATTTTTGTTTATCTTTGCATTTTATTGTCTTTTGGGGCTATGATAAGGCGTGTGAAATAAATATACAATAATGATTTTCAAAACAATAATCTCACTTCCTAACCATATTCAAACGGGAAGGAGAAAGTCCCTGAGGGACGGCATATTATTAACTGTAGGTTATAACCAGCGGAACTTACACATGCCCAAAAAATTCATCATATTCCTATTTTTCACACTCTTAACCACTTCTGGTTTTTCGCAGAGGCCCAAGTCGTTTGACGAGGATATTGAAAAATATCCTGAGGTTGTCGCGGGAATGTTTCCGGCGAACGTTTCGGTTGAGGATAAGGCTATGATTTCGCAGTTCATCAGCGAGTGGAACAGCGG
>Ga0123353_10007228_pt1 | contig 14964 bp, 5 predicted proteins | sample TergutLab28metaG_3_FD_92763 | JGI IMG/M metagenome (GOLD analysis project Ga0123353, IMG submission 92763) | Labiotermes labralis P3 segment gut microbial communities from Petit-Saut dam, French Guiana - Lab288 P3 | ecosystem: Host-associated > Arthropoda: Insects > Digestive system > Gut ... | reverse complement strand
GGGGGGGGGGGGGTGTGGTGGGGGGGGGGGGGGGGGGGGGGGGGGGGGGGGGGGGGGGGGCTTGATGGCCAGCTGGAGTAGTGGGTTGGGTTCGCCGGGGTTTTGTTCAGAAACGAAACTTCCAGATTTGTGAAATGCTTGTATGAAGAACTGTTCAAACGGGGTTAATAAGGAGGTGTTTTGACTGATGCCCGAAACATGTTCAGAAAGAAGTTGATAATAAACATCTGATTGTTGCATCTTGTTGGTTTTTTTCTCTATCTCTTCACGGTCACAAAAACCTAAAAGCAAAGCTTCTCGTCTCCGTTTATTAAATTTGGGGTTTAAAATTCTTTTCATCATTGACATTCTTTTTCAAAAAATATATCTGCCAGTGGACAACAGCTAAATTCCATGGATACAGACAACATTGTTTATGAACCACTTGAAATTATCTCTAATGTATCTCACCGCTAGAACATTTCAAATACCGTAATTGATATTAATGAACTACATTTCAGGTTCTCGTAAGAAGAACTCTAAATAATTCACGTGTGAATGTGACGTATTGTGTTGGATTACTTTATATTATTATAACGACTTTAGTATCTACTGGGATTGAGCTGTCGAAATGTCATTGGTCCGTTTCAGAAACATTGCAGCTACTTGGGCTGTAGAATTAGTGGTGTGGCAAACAAACTTCGAAACTTCTGGTAAATTATGAACACTTAAATTCTTACCACTTATTTTAGGGATCAGGCAATTTTGTCTTTCACTTCCTTCGGCAGTTATAGTGCAGAATTGAAACTTAAAGTTATGAAGCACTCAAGTTACGTCCTGCTGTGACATATCCTTAAAACTACGGCTGATGTGGAAAAACTCATACAGAGTTCTACCGGTCACATTGTCTTGCTGCACTCCTTGCACAAACGAATTCTAACAAACAATGCCCGCTTTGTTATTAAACAATAATAATAATAATAATAATAATAATAATAATAACTATCATCATCATCATCATTGCAATTTTATGTTCTTCAGTATGACAATTCTCAAAACCTATTTTCACTTCAAGACAGAAAAATTAGGATATCCAATATTCTTTCATGTATATGAACATTAAAATTTGGATTTATCAGAAAACATAACACACCCTTCTCATATTGACAAAACCAGCTAACGTGTCTCCAATTATTAACGCAATTAAGAACGTAATGAATGAAAATATGACTTTTGTAGATTATGACGATGAAAGTGTAAAGAGGTTGTGCAAACTGGCATTGTTGATTCGAAACTTAATACACAAAATGTTAAAGTTCATGACTATAACTCACGATTTTTTTTTACTTCGGGCAAAGAAACAATCAAATATATAAAAAATCAGTCATCTTCCTCTCATTTCTCATTAGGAAAAGGACACAACGTACGTCAAGTATTCTTAGAAGCTGTAACATAAGATTAGTATTTGGAGTTGCAGTAGCATTTCCGATAAATTGTCCAGTAATACGCCATAACGTCATCTAGTTCTGATATTGTGTTAATACAAACATTTTAGAGTTACATGTTTCGAAATATACAAAGTAGTGGAACAAGAATAAGCGACCCATAAACCAAAATTAACTAAACAGACTCTAATTGAGGACGCAGAGTTGCGACTAGCACAAGTTGACGTCTCTTCGTATTCTTAGACATTCGTGCGTCCTAAACGAAATGTTAGGCTATGACGTGTGAATTTTGTGAACAGAGTGAAGCATTCTGCCTGCGTTAACGGATTTACAGTATTATGTGCAGACTTTTTTATAGTCATAATACTAAGAACTTATGTTGCAAATTGCAATAAGTACGCTAGCATAGAAGAAACTTCATTGAATATATAACTGGGGTTTGAAATTACGGTGGCTCACTGACGTTGACAGAGGACCTATGCAATCTTAGGGAATCAAAAATCGGATAGAACGCAGGCAGAGTTCCGTGTTTTAATTAGACCTTGCCACTCGCCTTACAACTGCCAAAATTGTGGTAATCATAGCGAAGGCAGCCGACTATTGCTACGCACACTCCATTCAGTCAACTGCTCGTAACTCCCAGCCAGGTGACTCTAATCGCTATCTTTGAAGAATCACGCGACTTCGCTGAACCTTCATTTGGCATAACTTACGAGAAATTCGGACTCTCCGTAACAGCAAATTGTCATCTGTTTATAAAGCGTAAGATCTTTTATGACAGACAGGCCCTATTCCTCATTAAGGACAATGCTAAGCCAGCACAAAATCTGTGCTGCCTTTCGTCCGACATGATTCACGAAAGTCACAACAATATAACGGGCTCTGTCCACAAACACACACTTTTGTGTTCTTTCTGGAGCTTTGGAATAAGTTTGCAGCAGAATCTTCGAGATGCATATGGCGATCCTCTAGTTCTGCAGATATTGCCAGAAGGTGTTGAGTACTACATTATCTCCAAGTACCCGCCAAGCAGCGGCAGCTGCAGGATTGTTCTAATCTCGGGTTTGTAATAGGTTAAACTACCAACTGGATGTGTCTAGAAGGTACTGGCATGTCCTTTAGATTCTGGCTCAATCATCTTCCTAAAAAGTAGCGGAAATGAAGACAATTTCAAAACCGACCACTGAGAGTCGTAGATAAATATGCTAGATGAGTCACTTCGTCTGGTGAAAAATAATGCTGTCGGTTGAAACTATTTAAAAATAGCATAACTAACGACACGCTTTACAGATAAATATTTCGGAAGGCAGTAAACTATTTCCATTTTCTACCGCCAGTCTACAATTTTCTGTTGTTCGGCAAATAATCATTTTGCGAATTGTTCGCACCAAGGCACTGCGTAATACTGATAAATTTATAAGATTTTGGTCTTTTGTTAACTGTAAGACAAAATGTAATAAATAATTATGACTGAACGACTGATGACGGAACACTCGGTTGCGATATCGGGGTAAAAGGAAACAAACCTCTCCATATATCCAAGTATTGAAATATGCTACACAATTTCCTGGCCTCGCCGAAAATGGCTAAATGACACAACAAAGTACACAAATGGCTTAAGAATTTTACATCGCCAAGTACTGCAAACGCAATGGTCCTTCCTTAACATGTTTACGAAAGAAGGAAATTCAGCTCTTTTCTAAGTGTTTTGCAACGTCTCCTGTACCACGTAAATATAAATTGACCTTTTCCATATTCAAGACGAGAACAATTGAGAAATGTGCACGATAATATCAAGGGCGATTCTAGTGCATATTTTGGATTTAAAAAATTTGAATTCTACAAACTCACAGAAGCAAAATATAGAAATTCGTTCCGAATTAACCAGAATTAATTGGGTTAAAATACATTCCGTAAATAAAAATAAATCTCAGTTGAAGACCAAAACAGATCACAACTTCACCGTTGAAAACCCCCCTTGAACTGCACATGTTATTTCTTTTATTTTTAATTCATAATTTCGTACAGCCTGCATTCCACAATAAGAGCATTTGTCTTCATAAAGGGAACTTTTTTCATGGAGCCAACGTTAACAAATGAAATACCAAAGTCAATTATAATTCCCCCATTATCAGTGATAATTATTCCAAAATTAAGCATCGAGTGCCAATCGACTTGGAGTCGTTGCCAGGATTCTTTAGGTCAAGTACTAGCGTCATCACGTTCGTGCAAGCCTTAAAGGAGAGTATTGCCTCTTCTCCATTTGAATTGCAGCAATTCAGTCATCGTAAGTTTTCAACAAAATCACAGGCTGATTTAATGGTGAAATGTTGTTTCTTGAAAATTACTTCGGGGGGGGGGGCCCTCCGCTCCGGATTGAATTACTTGAGCAATTTAGTCGAAATAAAATATAGTTCCAAAAATCAGTGAGTGGTGATACTGTTGAATTGAATGAAATATCCTGAAAAATAGCACATTTATTATATGTTGACTCTGAAGCAAAAGGATTTGTTTCTGTCCACTCTCACGAGTATCATAAAAGGATACGAAATAATGCGTTACAGATATCGATCTAAGGGACACATATCGATCTAAGGGACAAATACACCTGATTCCAAAATCACCCACAATATCTGCTACGGAAATATCAATGTTCCGCCCTTCACCAATAAAAATCAGAGGTCTATGGTTTTTAAATTTTCCATGTGAAAATATCGCCTCATCGAGTAACATAGTGTTTATAATTAAACAAAAAATTCCCGGCGCAAAATGTACAACGCAGCAGGAGTGTGAATCCGTAGCAGCAAATTGACGTCACCCTTATTTTTTAAGAAATGAAAACTTTCTGAACTTGAAGGGTAAATGTTTGCTTCTAAAATTCCTAGATATTTCAAGAAACTGTGCATGTAAACCTAGAAGATATACCCAGGGGCACCAGATTTTCCCGGGCCAAATCGATAACTTTTACCACCTAATCAAAACATCGATATGGATAAAATAAAATCAATTCGACTCTACAGCGCTAATACAATCTTCCTTCACTTCGCACGTAATTCAATGGCATGAGCTCGCAGGATGATTCAATAAGAAAACTGAAGTTTGTTAATTGAAGCAAAATAAAAGCGCGCGGGAAAATAAACATGTCTCACTACACAATCATATAAACACGTATATTCATGGCGTGGCACTTCTCCATTCCTAACATGTATCAACTGTACAACGTTTCAGGAACATATGACGTATTTTTATTAATGTATTATACAAACATAATATGGCTCAAACATTAACAAAAGAAATTTTACCTTGCTTAACTGACCCTCCAAAGTCACAAATATCTCACAGGCAGTTTCAGGGAATGCTATTTTATCTGCTATTAGAATGATCTATGAATACACGAATTAATGTCAACTGAGGTGATTTTATCTGAAAATGTAATTTTAAATCACAACAGAAGAACACTTCCTTCAAGTGATTAATAAAACAGTGGGTGACTAACAAATTCCAACGATTGTCAGACGTTTGAAGTAGAGCATGCGTTGCATATATATCCGCGTGCCAATTTTACCACAAACTTTCCGCTTAATAACAAAACATCTTCACTTGAATAACCATTTAAACGTTATCTCTTTGTTTACAACTTTTTTTGTGTTGTATAATACAGTCTTCTTCCCGCAGCTCCCTTGACATTACTACTAGAAAACATGACTTATAGTCCATCGAACAAAATGAGAATTCCCATTGCGAAAAGCGGTATTTATTATCACAAAAATGGTTTCTAAATTACAAATTTTTCTCCTATTTTTAATTTTTGAGAAGATGTTCTTTCACAAATATCGGTATCTCAATACTTGCTGGATACATCATAACATAATATTTAGTTATATAAAGTTATACTGCAATAATTATAGTAGTAAATGATTCTCATTCACTAAACATATTTGAAGGTAGGTTCCAATTACAACTACGTCCCTAAACCTCATACAACCTCTGTAAACATTCCTGTCAAAACCTACCAACATAAATAGCGTTTGATGGTATGCAAGTTCGCCGATAATGAATGTTCACATCAAAACTGGTAAAGAGTGAAAACAAAATGACCCTTTTGTTCTTCAATTAGCTGAATATGTTCCTTTGCCAGACTTTCTAAATGCAGGCATTCCCACAGGTCGTGGCAGCAATCTTCGAGGTATGCTTATATTTCGGTTTTCTAAGCCTGTACGCTACGCTAGTGTGTGTCGCCGGCGGTCAGTTGGAGAAGCTCAGGGCGGCTCTATTACACATCAGACAGACACACGTCACATCACTGCAGGATTGCGGAGGTGAGATTGATGAACGAGGAGCAGCAGGACAGAATAACACTAATTGTGAACAATTACGCCAAATGCAGGAAAAACTGAACAACTGTATACGTCATCACCAGCAGATAATGCGGTAAAGCAAAAAAGATCACTTAACCTACAAATACGTATCATTACTTATTCGAATGAAAAAAATGTCCGTTTGGCTCAATAATATTCCAATATTTCAGATATATGGCAATACTGGAAGATACAATAAACATTCCACTCTGTGGACTATTCCTGCTCACCCTTTCGACATTGTGTTTTGACGCCTTCTCTGCAGTCACGGTACAGTATGCACTTCATTATTCATGCCACAGTATAACTACTCGCATAAACACGTCCTGGTTTGTTCGATACTAGACAGTCTGGCTCACAAAGACCTGTTTATCTGTTGCAGGTACATTTTCGAATTTAACTTCGTCGTAAAATTATTCATTAGTGTCTTAAAGAAATACATTCAAAAGACCTACCTACAAGTCAAGATGTGTTTTCCTGTCGGTGCAAAACCAGTCGACTAGAATATGTAATTCTTAATTGATTTATTGTCATCTAAGTCACTCATCCATTACAACCATCTGTGAATGCGACATGAAACACGTTTTCCCATTCTTTAATTAAGAATGTAACGTGGCAGGCATGTACAGCATTAATTTAGTTCTTCGGAATATACTGCTTACAATATATATATATATATATATATATATATATAAACAACTTCACATTTCTATCCTGATTTGTAGTGTCATAAAACAGTCTTTATTTTCACATAATGTTCTTTTATTTTACGAAGTAAATTCTTTCTCTCTAATTTCTCTACGTTAACACAAATAAAGTTGCATTTTTAAACATAAAATTAAAAGACGTCAAACGTAAATTTTATACATTAATCAGTGCGTAATTCAAAGACATTATTTATTACAGCTCTTTATATACTATTCTGAGTTTGGCATTGCTTCCCTTCGCTAATATTAGAAGTTTTCTTATTTTTTTAAGTCACACTTGCAAGGAACAAAGCATAAGACAAAAGTTGCCAAGCTACTCTCAAACACTTCAAAGACATTTCTAAACCCAATTAAAAGACAGACGGTTTCATTTTTGTAGGTTAAAATAATTTTTATACATGCTACAACAACAACACGCATTGTGATTACTTTAAAAAAAGATGTATGAAGCATTTGACTTTATAAGCTACAAGAATCCTACAACGGAATTTTTAGCAACTAAATTTCTTCGATTATCTCCGTAAGCTCAAGAAGTCACGCTGTAACCACTAACCATAATGTGTTTCATTTGGCAGAGCTGGGGAGATCACCCCGATGTAGCACAGGCTGCAGTCGTGTATGCTTTTTTGATGTTGATCATATTCGTCTATTGCCAGTTTGGAGAGGGGCTGTCACAGCAGGTGAGAATAATTTGGCTTTTTCAGAGAGAGTATAATGACTGTCTACCATAGGGTCTATTATTAATAGATTATACTCGAAAGAGACCTGTGTTTCTTGGAATTACACTAATAAAACGCATAAAATTTATTGTTACACATCCATAATTTCACATTTCATTTCCCGAAAATATGCTACATAAGAATATCATTCAAAATAGATAAAGTCAATTCACATAATTCTAAACTGTTACATAAAAGTCAGTCACATGTTCACAACGATATTCCTGAAATACGCACTGAATACTGCGAAGATTGTTAGCATATCTACAACACTTAAACTACTCATCAGCACACAACATAGAATTGTGAACTACGCAACATATCTATCTATCTATCTATTGTCCACCATCGCACAGGTATCCTTATATTGCAGAAAGCACCAACGGACTGAGTTACTCGAACGTACGGTAGTCGTATGTGTTTGACACATGCAAAGTTGGTGTAACGAAATATTGACAAGTGTTCGTAAAATCATTGACGGTTATTTCATATACGACACAATTATCGTTAAAAAATTTTTCAATGAAATAAGTTGTTCTGTTTTTCTCTACAACACTTCACAACCTGAGAAGAACTCAGTCAGATATCATTAATGTACATAAATCTTCATGTCAACTTTCTGCTAAATTTGTCATATATTTTAAAAATTTAGATTTTTTAAAAAATCTCAAATATCTAATTTCATGGAAATCCTTTCAGTGGGAGCTCGGTTGTGCGTGAGGACGCAGAGACGTACATAATCGGACGGACAGACATTAAAAAGCTAATAGTAGCTTTTCGCAAATCTAGGAACTCGACTATTAACAAGCATCGGCGGGAAGACATGAAAAAAAAATTCCTAAATGAGGAGTTTGGCGAGAACTGAAATCTCGAACCGAATGCTGCGAACATTCCCAGGATAAAAATAAGGATTTCACGCATATATTGAACAAATAATATTCTTTGTGTCTTTCAATCAGTTATTTTCTAATTCCTTTGCGTCGGTCCAAAAAACTTATAATATTTAATTTGTTTCGTATGCGTGTGAAATTTGGTGTCTCATATTATACTGAAGAACATACATACTTTCACTCTAATGATATCAGTATTCTGAGTATAATATGTGAAAAAATCTGGTAAGTAAGACGAAGGTGGGAACACAATACATAGGAAATTTCATTGACATTGCGCAAAAACGGACAAATTTTAATAGAATACAATGAAAGCATAAAGAAAATTCAAACACCAAATTGGATCACGTTGCTGTTGCTAAGTGTACCTATTGGCGTACACTACAGCACGTGCGATCTGCCGCGAAGCCTCGGCACTTGCTGCTCCTCAAGACGAGATCAAATCCTGGAGATCTGCGATTTGTACCCGCCCCACATCTTGTATTCCACCTTTTGAGTAACCAAGGTATGCACCCCTGGAGCAGTGCATGTGACTACTGTTAACAATTAGGTTCATCTGGCTGGTATATGTGACGAAGGTTTCAGTGTCGTAGTTACGAAGAAGAAGGGGAAGAAGAAGAAGAAGAGAAGAAAAAGAAGAAGAAGAAAGAAGTAGAAGAAAAACTTGGTAAATTTTCCCAATATAGGAAAACATAAAAGCAGGCCAGTTTCACTCGTTCGCAAAAAAGGGCTCTTCGAATCTCCACGCAATATCCAAGAAATTTAAATTAAAATCAATTTCGTTTTTTGCATTTCTCCTCATTTTCCACCCCAGTTACTGAAAACTGTATTCGTGGGCATTTAAAACTGTTATAATTTACTTGCAACATGTTAAAACAAAATTTAAATACCCTCACATTTCAAATGTGTGTTACGCAAGACGAGTTTTCTCTTGTAAATAACAGTGACGTTTTGCCAAACTGCTGTTTAATTGCTTGTGAGTGGCTTTTTCCTGAGCAGATATAAACCTCGGAACGTCACGACAAACCTGCTGAAACCCAAGCAATGCTAGACCCCCTACTACTCTTAACTCTACTAGTAACGGTACTGCAGAACACATTGTTGCCATTAATATGTTTAGGGCTGGCAGAGGAGCACCTGTCCTAGGGAACAGGGGCCAGATCTCTCGGGAATGTTAATGCAGACATCCCATCTTCTGTTTTACAAAATTACACATTCACACCAACATTTTCCTGCATTCGGGACAAACGTTTCTGAACTACTTACATGTTATCTGTGTGTACCAAACGTGGCTCAATACTTCGTGTATTAATTATAATCTAGTTCCTGAAACTTCCTCAATTTACATATGTGATGGGGTCAGCACGGCGAAATCACATGGAAGAAGTGCCTCACTTACAATATGTGAGAGAGGCTGAGTCGTTGTGCTAAATACTGACTTAACAGAATTTGTTGAGTATCGTGTTGGGGGTAAAATATTAACATCTGAAAGCTTTATTTCAATTTAATTACTATCATAATGCCATTTATTATAACTTATAAGCAACCACTGTCCTTCGCTTGACGCACCTGCAGGAACACTTAAACAGTATTTCAGCTGTTTACAAAACATATAAAACAACACTTGTAATTTTCAATACCTTCATGTCGGACACTTCAAACTGGGAACTTGGTTTATATTACAGCTGTATTCTAAAGATTCACTAATTTTATTTTAATACAATACAAACGATCTGGTGTAACCTAATATTTAATAAATTTTTTTGTCACAAAATTAATTTACCTATTAAACGATCGAATGTATCATCCAGGATCCCTTTTGGAAGGCACTTTGTGGTGATTAATTTATGTTCTACTACAATCTCCATAAATAATTTTTGTCTACCCGGTATAATGAAGTAAATGTTTACTGTTGAAACAACCCGCCGCCGCTCGGACACATACAACTGAAACAGCTGTTCCTACGGATGCATTAAGATCTGCACATTCCCCTCTAGATTCCTGATAATTTAAAGTTCTATATCGGGAAAAATATTTCTATAGCCATTTTTACATGTGTAAGTCTAATTGTTTTAAGCAAAATGTTCCTCACGGATTAGTTCTTGATTATCACAGAGGCCATTCCCTTCTCAAGAGGAAAAACTACGCATAGTTGTGGTATGAGTACGCCCCAGTTCTTATGTTGTACTGCACTACTTTGTGAAACGTGAAATCTCTACACTACGCAGCACCCATGAATCCTAAATATTAACTTAGATATATTATTTAAATAACAAATTTTCTTTTATACATACGATAATATCAGCTTTAAACACGATAATAATATCGAACGTTTTCCTAATTATAACAGGCTGAAAGTGTAAAAGATGCTGCCTGGGGAATAGATTGGATTGGAGCTCCAGTCCAATTTCAGCGCTCTGTGTCTTTCATCATCGCGGCAGCCAACAAGGATTTCAGACTGACAGCTGGGAAATTTGTGCCGGTGTGCAACGCGACCTTGCTGAACGTAAGAACTCTCACTATTAGAGAAACAATAGTTGACGTAGAAAAAAATAATTGACTGACTTAGGAAAATATATAAATCTGTCCTCATTGTGCCACGCTGATTATTCAGCTCCAGATTTCCCCCTACATAACAGGGTAGAAGCTCATTCATATATCGGCGTCAAAATTTACTTTCGAATGTAACCTGTCACTACAGCAACATTTATTCGGAAATTAATAATGTAATTAATTCACTCACAAATAAACCGATAAATTTCTCACGAGTAATATCCTTTAACTACATAAAATTCTGCCCTTTATGTTCTGTGTTAAATATTCATTTGTTCCCACTAATTTTACCAACGGCAAATGGGGGGGGGGGGTTAGATGAAGAAGTTTGGGTGGAAATTTAAAAGTGGAAATAAAAAATCGAAATTGGATACAAGGAAAAAACTGCGCGGGAAGGAAACACAACGATAAAGTGCCAAATTGATAAAAGTAACGAAAAAAATTCAAATATGGCGGAACAAACGTGAAATGAACGATTTGTACCCTTGATAATGGCCGCGAATTAAAGTATACGGCGGGAAACTAAGTGTAAACAATGAGCTGAAAATGAAGGAAGAAATGGGACAGCGATGTTCAGATTACGAATAAGGAAGGTGAGGTAAATGAAGGAGTAGAGAAAGGGAAATGCCTTTCTTCGGAAAAGAAGGGAGGGAAACGTATCTATTATTGCTATGTAAGAAAGCCGGTAACATCATGTGCCGGAGACGTAATGACGCAGCAGCATTCACGATGCTGTTCTCAAGAAATAAAATCCAGAATTGAGAAATCCGTGACGTATTTCACGTAAGATAATTATGAAGTTGTAGATCTAACGCGGATAATGTAACTGAGATCCAAGAGGAACATATATATTTTCGATATATGTGACGAAAGGTTCAGTATCTTCACGTCAGGCGTAGACTAATAAACATACAACCAGGAAGAAGAAGTGCATAAAGACCGGATTTAACAGCCACATCCATAGAGATTTGTAGAAGAATATCAATTACTAAATATATTTGCTAATTCTGTTACTGCTGCCTCTGATGTTATTGTGGTCATTCTTAGTGTAATTATTAACATTATCATCATTACTATCTTAGTCATCACTACTAACGTTCTGAAATTCAAGAGTGTGTACATGCAGTGCATTGCACTGAAAATGTAGCAGGCATAACTTTCGGTTCCAAATAAATATTTTAGCGTTCGTACAAAAGGTTTTATGTGATTACATTTCTGTTACATTTACAGTTTGTGCGTGTTTACAGAGACTATATTTATGTGGGGGAAAGTGGCACAATTTGAGACAGCATTTCTTTCTGGCAGTACACTTCATGCAGTGAATAATTCAAAAACTTTTCATTTACACAAGCTGACATTCTAAGTTAAGAAGAAACTCATTAAAATATATTAGTCCTTACGACAGAAAAATTTCAGAATATCACTATGCTATTCAATGCAAATTGGATCCTATTATGTGAGAGTTTGTTTTTCCACATTGTGAACTACAATTTTACAACCTGCATATTACAACAACACGAAAGGGACTCTTGCATAGCCACGTGAAAATCTAATGTTCATAATAAGTTTTGAAGAACGTCATTAAACGAAAGCAAGTTTTAACATATTTTGTACAGAAGACAGAAGGGATAAAACACAAACAAAGGCAACACTGTATTCACCGTCTCTGGTTGGGAGACAAACAAGACACTGTACAACTTTAAACATCGCCATTTTAGTTGTATATTATAACGAAAAGTTAGAATGTGCAGTTGACATGACAATCAAAGGTTTATATTTTATGTCGCGGTGTGAGCGATGAATAAGTGAAAATATTTTAAGCGTCATAATTTACTACACATAACTGAAATTATGTTTCCAGATACCAGTCGCAAAAATCACAATTAAAAATAATGAATATTCTTCCACGCAATTGCTCCTGTGACACACAGCTTACGGTTGCTCTGTGATAGGATTCCGTGCCTCAGTGATGCCTCACACATGGTTACCGCCATAATTTAATGAAGTCATATAGGCCAAAACTAAGTTGGCACCTATGAGGGGACTTTCGAATAATAGGTTCGTTTCCGCTGTATAAAATATTACACTTCCAGCTCACTGTATGATGCACACACCAACCGGAAAAATAGGTTAATATTGTACACAAAATGAAGTAATAGAAACAGATTAGGAAGGGAAAAAAATCAAGAGTATAAAACTATAAAGGGAGAATAATAAAAGCACATATATTTAAAAAATTTGAAAATAATTTAATGGCTACTAGATAAACTATTCAAATACGTGTAACATTAAGGGACCATAGGTATGACTATCAACTGTCATCTAACACCTCAAATTTAATTATAAACATTAGGCCTGATGTTGGGTGAAAATTAACACGTTTTCCTACTAAATGTTGACAGGTTCCTGATATCTATTGGGTTAGACACACTTGAGCAACAAACAAGACCAAAATAGAGGGTCTAAAGTTACAAATTCCTGACAGAAAACGTCATAATAGACATCTCTTATCTGCCGGCGAATCAGTCTAAATTTGACCGTTGTTTTTCAAAAGTTAATTCTAAATGTTTACTTTTATACTTACACAAAAGTTGTAGGTTCGACTCTAATGAAAAATGCATAAACGGTCGCAGACATACCAGCCACTCAGAATATAACATAAATAACACAATGCGAATTCATGAAATTCAAATAAACCTGGACAATTGCATATAACACGCAGGCACGCGCCTTCTAGTCGAAAAAAATTACGTTACGAGCCTCCACCATTCAAATTACAACTATAGGGCTAATACTGTGATCACATTTTAAGGTACATTTATAAAATAACAACACACATTTCAGTAACTCAGAAGCACAGTAAACCACCTACGGCAACTAATGACGTATAGGCTGCAGTCATCACGTTAGATAATAAAAGAAATCGATGACCAATAGTTACACGTCCTACTGTTATCAGTGCAACTAACGCAATGGCATGACCAAACGAATTGACTTGACAACTCGAACCCATTCCAAGAAACCAACAAAAGCCAGGTAGATAATAACAATTCTCATAACACAGACAAATTCTATTCCACGTTCCCTTCAATAAAATTTCCCATCGACGACATTGACACGTCAACAATTTTCATTTACAACTGAACAAAAGAATTCACCTCTCTTAGGATAGAATTAATTCCGCCCAAAAAGCGGAGCAGTGTATGTACACATTGTCTGAGGTAGGGTAACGGACAACATGAAGTATAGCTGTAAACGATACATCATATAAGCAAACAGACAGAAATTCACGAACACAGGCTTCATAGGTGTCATTGCAAGAAATAAAAATTCTTGTATTTAATACTTTGCTGTACATTCACTTACAATTACGAGCCAAGAATGCGAACGTGTAGCGCATCGGCTTCTTAATTGTGCAGCAAATTAATTTTGTCAAACTAATTCTCTGTATCAAAATATAAGTTAGCTCTCCTCATAAAAGTATAGAACTACTAATTCATACCAACACAAAATTGAATAAAGTAATACATAAATCATATTTGGCATACTCAAATTACAACCAAATGTGCCTCAGTCACCGCAAAAAAAAAATTAAATTAAATTTTGAATGAATGTAATTAGTCGAAAGAGGAAAGTTCAGATATATGTTAACATAAGCCCCTGTAACGGAAATGTCCCGTGCAGTCTCTAAGACTCTGTACTTTCTATTATAAATAAATGTTAGCCCAAAATGTAACTAAACCAAAAAATCAGTGAAATCATTCTTATAATTTTTTAAAAACAAATTCAGATTACGTAAGTGTACAATACACATATACCAATTTTCAATTAGAATAGGTTTAAAGGAAGACATCTCCGAATCTTCATGAATGCGCATTCCATAATAAAAACATTCCACACATGCATATTCTCCTGAAAAAACCTACAGAATGAAATATATATATTATAAGAAAAAACAGGAAAGCAGATGCATACCTATTGTAATGCATGTTAGATTTACCTATGTATTTGTATTAGATATAAACTTCGAAATTTTGATACTTGAACCCAAGAAGAGATCCTTCAGTCACAACCGCTGAAGTCAGCAATACCAACCAACCTGAACCGGCAGTGACTTGATCAGATCATTATACTTTTAGCAATGCATGACCTGTCAGCTCTACTCTATAAAGCTTAGCACAACCCGGTAAACGCCCTCACTCGCTAACAAATTAATTGTCGGCCGTCATGTGTCTACTGTTGAAGAATTAAGTGATTGAATACAATTATTACAAAGACTGTTGCAACGTTACTACGATGCTGTACCGTCTACT
>Ga0123353_10007226_pt1 | contig 14966 bp, 7 predicted proteins | sample TergutLab28metaG_3_FD_92763 | JGI IMG/M metagenome (GOLD analysis project Ga0123353, IMG submission 92763) | Labiotermes labralis P3 segment gut microbial communities from Petit-Saut dam, French Guiana - Lab288 P3 | ecosystem: Host-associated > Arthropoda: Insects > Digestive system > Gut ... | reverse complement strand
CCAAGGCCAACCTCCTCTGCCGTCTTTCCCCGCCCCCCCCCCCCCCAGGGTCTCTTAGCACACCCTGAACCTGCCACAGTGTCGCCTCCCCTGCAGGTAGTTACAAACCTGTAGCTATCTCTTTACATCGCATTACACCAAATATCACTCGCTCACCAAAATATCCAGGCGCCTCCCACCGATGCCCAGAACGCCGCAAGGCCATGCTGTAATTAAACTTAGTGCAGTCGGTTCGCCGAACGTATTGGGACGCACAATTGCTGTGGCCAGTTTAATTACATATGGACGTCACCAACGGGAAACTTCAGGGCTCGTATGGTTGAAAATAATACGCAGGCCATTATGTACGTAAGATGCCACTGCATGAGGTGGGATTTGTCAGAGGGGAAGGAGGTTATAATTCTACGTGATACGGCGGTAGCAGGTTCCTGCGTCACGTTGGTAACCAATCCTACACTTGCAATACAAAGACTGGACAGTGTTTTGCTTAGGGACGTCCGCATTGAACTAAGTAGTGTTTCCCAACCTATTTTCAAATGCCTACCCCTTGGCGACTTACTTCCATAAATTGTAGCCGTCATACGAGCAAAATGCTTGTAATTAATACAGTTGCTGTTATTTCAAATTTATATGTTGTAACTGTAAATAAATAGCCCAATAAGAGCCTTTTTCGCCATTATTCAATTTTTTTCGTTTACCCCTGAATGTCCTGGTTCGTACCCCTGGGGGTACGCGTACCTCAGGATGGGAATCACTGAACTACGGTCATACATCTGTGACATGTGCAACCTTGAACATGAAGACAGCATGTGACTCCGTGACGCTGGAAATTCATTGCCTTTCTACCCGGAGGACGGATGCAGAATGTTTCCGCGTAACAACACCAAACTGCACGGAGCCATAAATTTGGAGGTTACAACGTTTTCGATCCGAAGGTGAAATTGGTCAGATTATACGGCGTTGTGCTTTAATACTGCATGAGTGGGAAATTAAGGCAAGACTCGCGTCTGGAGCAGCCACACACAAACGTAGGCGTCAAGGACACGTCATTTCCCAGTAACAGTGGCTGACAGGACCTGCTGTAGCGCTGTTCGTACGGTAAAGAAGGTAAAGCAGTCCCGTTACAGGCCCGGAGGGGCCCAGAGGGTTCCAGCAATTTAAGGTTCCCAGATTTCGTGACAGCGGCACAGGGTTCCCAGATTTTGTGACAACGGCATAGGATGTTGGTAAGGTTGTCAGCCTTACACACCGGCTGCCTTTACCCCCAAGATATACTCCTGGTACGCATTTCTGTTAGAGGCTGAGTCGACCCCCCAGAGCCATAGTGCGATCGGAAGGATTTTATGTTAATGAAAGATCCACTGACACCAGGTGGACTCGAACCAGCGACCTTCCGATTTGTAGCGCAGCACCTTAACCAGTTTATACGGTACATAAGCTAAATTATTTGTAAGATCTGCAGTTTTGTATCTGCCTTCACGAAACATTGTTACAGTTCTTACTGCAGTTTGCAAATTTACTGAGTCTCTTTTCTTCATGCTCCAATGGGCAACAAGGAGTCGCCTCGTATTGCAGTTGATACGGTAAGTACGACAACATGCAGATGTATGGGGGAGTAAAGATACAGCTCCACGCATTTTTAATTTCGGGCAGTCGGCCTCTTACTGCCGAAGTAGTAGTCCCCGGTATCCGACGGACACAAGTATTTTGGGCCCGCAGAACAAGCACGTCGACATGGTGAAGTTTCTATGCCCCTGCTTTAACTCGACATCCAAACCTCCAATCGCCAATCCCACCGTTCGTCCTCACGGGCTGATGCTTAATTAAGTAAAGGGAGCGCTTTCTTTGCCCGACATTGCCAACCGAGCGCCAGCTCGTCTGCTACGTGAGTACAAAAATTCTGAAATTAAAATGAGAAACAAAATGAAGAAGAGTGCATAATTTGCATTACAAAGGCAGTGTCACTGACAGCGTTCTGTTCAACGGAGTGGTTAATTGAGGAAAGGAGTCGCAGTGGAACGGAATTATTTGTATTGGCGTGGCGGACTGCACCAAAATATGCTTACAGGCGACAGGGCAGCAGACATTACCATTGTGACGCCTCACACATACACACACACACACACACACACATATATATATATATATATATCTCACGTGAGGATTCAGGTCTTCTGGGTGAGTGACTACTGACGTTTCAGGCGATCATTACGTCTTCTTGTTCTAGGATCAAACGGTCCGACACACTCACCCACCCACACTACTTCGTATTCCAGAAGCTCTCAGTCCCCAGTATGCAGGTCTTCAGTCTTCAGCCTTCACCACCCATGTCACTGCGACCATGACGTCTGTTTGAAGAGTGAACAGGGTGACGCTGTTTGTGAAAATAACCGGCAGTTTTTTCCAGTTATTAATATGAGTGACTTGATTTATTTTATTGATTGAAATATTATTACGCTGAGCGGTAGATGTGTTGTTGTGACTTTCAAGTTTGATTGGGTGCCTTTATTATGTATATGATTTGTTGTTGTTGTTATCCCATCTTTGGTTGTTCTTTATTGTGATGATTACATGTTTGGTGATGTGAATATTTTTCGATTCATTGTGTTAGTTTTTATGTTTGTTGTTTCTATAATGTTTTCAATTGATTAATTAACATAACCAAAAACCCAGTTATACCAAACACTACAGTACAACTAGTTTCAACCACAGATAAAGAAGGAAGAAAATTAAAATCACCGCATAAAACAAAATAAAATAAACGGAAAGAATAACAAACGAAAAAAAAAAACGAAACATGTAGACTAATTAAATGTAGTGCCCACAGTACTATACGGTGTTACGTGTACTGTCCACCACGGTATAGGGTGTTACACATGTATATGTTTACTCACTTCATGTACAAGCAGCCACGTTATGCATTCTGAACAACGCGCTTTTGAAGAAATAAGGATTAAAAATTTCATATTACAAAAGACGTGCAATCTTACAAGTATGTTACGATTCGTGCCATTAACTGTAAATTGATATTTTCTCGGGGGGCCTTAATCGATTAATGTATCGCGGTAAATATATGCACCACTTGTTCTAACATTAAAAAAATGTACATTTTGCCCTCAGCAAGTATTTGTGTGCTTCGTGTAGATCTCACAACAAACAGGATTATTTCCGTACACTACATTACGTGCTGGCTGGCTGGATTTTGTAATGCTAAATTATTCTGTTTACTTTGCGGTACAAACAGCATCCTCATATCACACGTGTGAACTTAAACGTTAAAAAGTTAATGCCATAATCCGAATACAGACTTTGTGATTACTTATTACAGTAAAGTGTTAGCCCTTTAATGGTCGATGGTGTTCACACATGCCACCTGGGTTTTAGTGAATGAACTATGTATTGAGCCCAGAGTTTCAATTCGTTCTCAGAACAAATGGTGAAGTTTTAACATTCTGACCAATACGGCTGTTATTTGTGATGTAGGAAATAGACTCCTATGCATTATTAGAACCAGCTTACATATCGTACAGGGCTAAAATTTCCGCAGATTTCATTTCACAAGATACAGATAGGCAGAAGTACAAGACACAGTTTACACTGACTCTCTTGCATTGAAGTACAAGACACAGGTTACACTGACTCTCTTGTATTGAAGTACAAGACAGATTACCCCGACTCTCTTGTATCGAAGTACAAGACATAGGTTACCGTGACACTATTGTACTGAAGTTCAAGACGTAGGTTACACTGTGTTGTATCGAAGTTCAAGACAGGTTATAATGACTTTCTTTTATTGAAGTACAAGTTATGGTAACCGTGACTCACTTGTACTGAAGTATAAGACATACGTTACTCTAAATTTCACGTATTGAAGTACAAAACACAGATTACCCTGACTCTGTTGTATTGAAGTTCAAGACATAGGACACACTGTGTTGTGCTGAAGTACAAAACACAGGTTACACTGACTCTCTTGTATTGAAGTAATGTACAAGACATAGGTTACACTGACTCTCTTGTTTTGAAGTACAAGACACAGGTTACACTGACTCTCTTGTATTGAAGTACGAGACACAGGTTACACTGACTCTCTTGTATTGAAGTAATGTACAAGACATAGGTTACACTGACTCTCTTGTTTTGAAGTACAAGACACAGGTTACACTGACTCTCTTGTATTGAAGTACAAGACATAGGTTACACTGACTCTCTTGTTTTGAAGTACAAGACACAGGTTACACTGACTCTCTTGTTTTGAAGTACGAGACACAGGTTACACTGACTCTCTTGTATTGAAGTAATGTACAAGACATAGGTTACACTGACTCTCTTGTTTTGAAGTACAAGACACAGATTACACTGACTGTCTTGTTTTGAAGTACTTGACACAGGTTAAACTGACTCTCTTGTTTTGAAGTACAAGACACAGGTTACACTGACTCTCTTGTATTGAAGTATAAGTCACAGGTTACACTGACTGTTCTACATAATTTCAATAAATATTAGTCTGATCTAAACGGTCTGCTCCTAACAAGATTACAAATGCTGCACTCCGTGACACAGTACAGACAATATATCACGGCACTCTGCTGCACTCCGTGACGCAGTACAATATATCACGGCACTCTGCTGCACTCCGTGACGCAGTACAATTTATCACGGCACTCTGCTGCACTCCGTGACGCAGTACAATTTATCACGGCACTCTGCTGCACTCCGTGACGCAGTACAATTTATCACGGCATTCTGCTGCACTCCGTGACAGAGTACAGAAATTTATCACGGCATTCTTCAATTGCAATGTCACCACACGCTTACAGATATAAACCCACAGTTGTGTCGCACACAAAAACAATACAGCCTTCCCTGCTGCTATTTTCACGAAAGTCAGAAAATCAATGGCATTACGTTCAGGTCCGTTCAACCAGCAACAACAGATGTATGAAATACTGATATAAATTTATGTAGCCTTTAGGCGAAGTATGGATTTTCACTGTCCACGTTTTCACGAAACAAGTGCTCACTCAATGGACTTTTGTGGACACCTTCTCTAAAGAATTTTTATTTTAAACATCTGACGGGAAATACAGAAAACCAGGATAATTTTCATTTACGCCCTCAAAACCCAGCGTGACTCTCACTGCTCTGATGTTCATGAAACCCTCAATGCCTGTGACATTAGCTACGCGTGGAATTTTGTACCTAATTTTGCCTAAATCAGTTCCAAAAAATGTAAACTGAAGCATAAGTGAAGTGCGGCCGTCACACAGATTATTTTCACGAAAGTCGCCGTTGCTAGACTAGATTTCATGAAAAACTCCTTAAACGAATTTCATGAAAACCCGACAATCCTTTCACTGGGCGATACTGTGCTACAGAAGGACAGACAGAATTAGGCCACCACACAAGGCTTTTATGTTTTTGCTTTGTAAAGAACACCGAACAACTGCATCAATATACCAAGCTCTGTTTGTGCTCTCGACTTTAAACAGTAACTTTGCTGCGGTTTGTTCAAAGTGTCGCTCCCAACGCCACTGCAGTTAACACACATACATTCTGAGCGACAAAGTCAACACGCCGAACGCCAGCAGTTTACGTAACGTACAGAAGTTTGTGAAACTGGGGTTCTCCTGTTGAACGGACTGAAAGGTTTTCTGGGTTTGCGACAGCAGCGATCCTTCATGCCGCTAGCTGCAGCATGCTGGTGGGGGGGGGGCTTCGTAGTGGTTAGTGAATTTAGCTACCAACAGTATAAAAACTGTAAATAAACACAGCTGGGAAAATGTGGTGAGCTGCCAACATTTTTATAACGTTCAGTGGCCGATCTACCAAACACACGTAGGCTAATGCAGCGTCGCCTGCTGAATGTCAGTACGCTTTCAGCCCGCATATTCGCTGTCAGCGTCACAAAACAGCGCAGTCAAAACTTTATGAAAGAAATAATGCTCAAAGCAGGAACGGGATTTGCTCCTGTAATTAAAACAATATTTGTGAAATACGTTTCAAATCTTATCCAGAAATTGTACCACCACACTTGCACATCACTGTAACAGCTGTGGACATATTGGTAAGAGTAGGGACCGAATAGCTTATCATCTTTGTTCTCTGTCAGATCCGCCCTGAGGATAGGCTGCGTTCTGAACCACGTCATAAAATTTTATTATCTTCACGAGATTTTTCCTGGACTGCTTGAGCCGCGATACTTTATCCCGAATCGTCGATAGCGAGACACCAGCCTACGCCACGTAACATCCCAGAAGAGCGAATACCTTTGATCATCTAATAAGCCGATTTTAATCAAAAGTGATCCTGTCCCACCAAGTGCCGCACATTATGTAGCCCTGCTCACTTCCTCTACTCTGTAGCACAATTACTGTTCATTCCCTCGCACCTCCAAACGCACTGTTTATCCAGAAATATTCCAACTACTGTAATTAGTACATCTGACAAAGCTTGTTTTTAACGATGAGCCGCTGAAAATTAACGTTGTCACATGGACTCAATATACTTCAATGTTTGACACCCAAACCCAGACCAAATGATATACAAAATTCAGTTCTTACCACTCCCTCACCGACAGGCCTGCTTTCAGTCCGGCGCCAATCAGAATGGGATTTGCTGTATACAAAGCGGCACCAGCACGGCTTTGTCTCTGAGTACTTTGGTTTTCACCTGTCAGTGTCATTCCACCAATGCTCCATAAACTTTATATCTCATGGCACCACACAGCCGTAGCAGCTGACAGTGTCTGTAAGTAATACACTTGAATAACCAGTGTCTCCATTGCACAGACCAAACACACGCCAATGTACCGCCCGCTAAATACAGAATTTCTGCTCGCCGTAGCTTGTGGTAGGTCCAGTTCCAGTCATTGTCTGAACAACACAGCCCACGTGGTCAACACAAACCCTCAAGCACACCAGTCTCTATCCACACTTCTCAAATGGCGCTACAAACACAGCTGTTTGAATGGTTTGCCAGCAGTTCTTTCAAATTCTTGGTGCAGTCGATACCCAGAGACTTGCCAACGAAAAGTCCAGAACGCGTTGATCTCAGCAGCCACCGCTTACTTCTCGTGAAGTGTCACATTGTGCTTAGCTCTCTACCGCAGTTTGCAGACTGTAGCGGACTGCGTTCGTTCTTTGTTGTGATTTTGTGAACAACACCGCAGACGAATGCAGACGCCAGATGTGTATGCAGCAGGACTGTGACATGAAACTGTGCCACAGTACATGCCATTGTAGACATTACAGACTAACGCTGCTTTAGTTGCACTGCAGACTGTAATTATCGTCTGCTGTAGCAGCGAAATACCCTGTATTTTGCCCACTCATAGTGTTTTTGGGTTTCCTATAATTTCCACAACGTATTAGCAGATTGGTGTTTGGAATGCAGTATTATTCACTGGAAGGTACGAACTGAGTCTTATAAGTTATTTAGAAAAAAATTACTTCATAAGTTTGATAACGATGTTAGGTTTAGTGTCGATACATTCAAGGAATGATCGCCGATGGAAATGTCTTTACTTCCCTTTTGCTATCTAAAGTGTAGAGATTAAAACACAATGTGACAGTGTCGTGTATAAATATTGGGCTTGGCAAGTGACATTGCAAGAACAGCACGAACTGGCGGTGCCTGAATACAAGTTGCTGTGGAAATTATCTGGACATAAGCGAGAGAGAGCAAGGGGCAGGAGAATGGAGAAAACTGCGTAATAGGGACCTTCACAATTTATATTGTTCACTAAAAAGAACTGTGAGGATAACCATGTCATAAAGAATGAGATGGATGGGACATGAATCCTGCATGAGACAGAAGAGAAGTGCAAACAGGTTTATGGTTGGAATCCTCAAGGAAGGGCTAGGCGTAGATGGAAAGATAATATTAACATGGATCTAAAACCTTACGAAGGGGTGACACCTAGCAGACTCATCTGGCCAGGGAAAGGGACCGCTAGTGAATCTTTGACTTTCATAATATTCCGAAAATTTCTTGAAAAGCTAACACTCCACTAGCGTCTTTGACAAGAGTTTGTCAACATTTGTTTAGTTTCGGTTTGTTTATTTTTTGTATTTTTGGAGCGTCATGGCGCTCAGATTCCTGAAACTCGTATTTAACAACTGCTGATTGCACCGGAGACACAACCACTCTAGTCAGTTCACTCTTCAGCCTCACAAAAGCTGCCCAACCCTCTTGCGGGCCCTGGAGGGGCACCGCTGTGTTTGAAGGGGACACACTGATAACAACAGCATTTCAATGCAAGTGAGAATGGAGCAATGGTGGCATGACACTGACAAGGGAAAACGAAAGTACTCGCAGAAAAACCTGTCCCAATGGCACTTTCTTCACCACAAATCTCACACGGACTGGTATGGGATCGAACCTGGCTCTCCGCGGCGCCTGAACCATTGAAAGACCTAAGAAATGGCCTTGACATTTCAATAAATAATATACAGACATTCAGTTCGTACCTCAAACAGAGCGGAATGGTTCACCGTTAAAAGGGCCAACTGTTGCCTGCTGTTATGTCAACAATACGTAGCTATTCATTTCCACACTAACACAAATCAAATAGCTCACTGTGACGGCAATGTACAGCCTGACCGACTGCAAATTGCCGGTTTACGTCCTTCGCCCTGTCACACCTCGCTCACTTATTTTCCCCCAGTAACCCAAGGCTACATGAAAATCCTCACGCATCATCAATCATTCATCCTGGGTCTGCCATTCACCACTTCCGGGATATTTTCTTTCATCATTACCACGTGGTGTAGAAATAACAACTGAACGTTGAACTAAAGCACCGGGTCATGTATCATGGTCATGTATCACGCTCATGTGTCGCTTTTATGTACAGGATTTTTAAAAACTGAAAAGATATTTTCCAGAAATTTAGTCTGAACTTGACATGGAAGATTGGTAACATGCCTTGCGTAGTCCTGAGAATAGAGCGTACCTGTTTGTTGTGCTTAGCGCGGAGATGATAATGATGATGATGACAATGATGATTACTCCCCAATGGATCAGAGTCTAGTATTTCGTCATCATTACACGGAACTCGAAGGTTCACTATCGTGTTCACAGCAGTATACATTATATCCCTATCCTGAGTCGGATCCTTCCAGTACAGGCCCCCAACCTATTTGTCAAAGATCCATGTTAACATAAACCCATTAGGCCTGGGTCTCCTAAGTTGTCTCTTTCCCTCAGTCTCCCCACCAAAACACTGTTTGCACCTCTCCTGTGCCCCATACGTTCCACGTTCCCCGCCTATCTCAACCTTCTTTCTTTGACCATCCAAATAATAGGCCTTTCGGTGCGCAGTACTCGTACACAACATAAAGCTCCGCATTGTGTAATATTCTCCACTCCCCTGTTACATCGTCTTTCTTCGGCCCAAATATTCTCCTCAGCACCCTATTCTCAAACACCCTCAACCTACGTTCCTTTCCTCAATGTGAGTGAACAAGTTTCACACCCATACACAACAGCCAAAACTGTAGTTCTATATATCTTCATCTTGATACTTTTGGTTTCTGGACTGAAAAATAGCGAGCATTGCCTAAGCTCACTCTGCTCTTAGTAGTAGTAGTAGTAATTGTTGTTCCCATTATTCTGCAAGAAGTTATTCTAGGCAGTAACCAAACCTTTTAGCGGTGGAACAGCACAGCTAAAGTCCTCACAAGTACCTAACCTCTGTACCTTGAACGGCCCGTTAAGACAGCTCCAGTTCATATGAAGTGGAAAAGGTTGACGGAATGACAATACGCTCCTGCCTAGAGAGAGTATATTTTGTTAAGGTGGACTGTACGATTGTCACTCACGCATATTTCATAAGTTGCTATCTTCTACTCCCATTCGTAACTGCTGCCTGCCTTATACAACGAAAGGCATAAACCTTCATACTTCGTAAATGGTACGAACTTCACACTCCTCCCACAAACTGTCCACATGTTTAGGTGTTCACAGTGGGCTATGAGAATAGTAATGAAATATGGGACCAGGACATAAACTGTCGGTACAGTAGACTGCTGTTACAGTAGGGCATGCCGGAGAGTTAAAGCGAAAATGGAACGTACATCCGTCCGCTAAATATTGATGGTAACAGTACACGTAATATTTTCGTATGCCTATAAATAACCACACTAGAAGAATTATCGGAAGTGGAGGCATAGCTCCACGCATCCTTAACCTGATATAGGATGGAGGTGAGCAGTCACCTTCACGCCCCTCCCATATGACAAGTTCTGTGAAGTGGCACTGAACTTGCAGTACTTTTTAATCTAACTGGCGACTACAAGGTGTAGAATTTAAAGGAAATGCAGATCCACGTTTGGAAACAGACAGTAGCTAATTAATATCGAACTGCGAATAAATAAGCATAGTGTGACGTCACGTTTGGTTGCGAGAGTTAAGTCGGCCTGCAGAACTGACCGATCGGAGCAGATCGCCAACACTGCGTGCGTAATAGCGATGTATAATTGGGAAGGTGGCAACACTGCAGGCAAGGGTATAGCAAAACATCGTTTCCCGGGAATTTGTAAACTGGTGGCGGGTGGCGGCTGGACTAGTGACGTCACTCACACTTCATGCTGTGGGCGCTCCGTTTTCGAATCGCGGATGAAGGACCGGCTACCAAACTCTGCAGCTCCCGCAGGGTCACTCCCCCTGCCCATCGCCACGCACAGGACAAATCACAAATTCAACTGTGTCACTCCGCGTCCTTTCGAATGTACAGGCATGCGCCGCATTACGACGTTGCGGTCAACGACGGACCGCATATAAGACGGTGGTCCCATAAGATTATAATATAATACAATATTTAAGCACTTACCATTGTGTTACAATTGCCTACAGTATTCAGTACAGTAACATGCTGTACAGATTTGTAGTCTAGGATCAATAGGCTATACCGTATAGCTTAGGTGTGTAGTAGGCTATACTATCTAGTTTTGTGTAAGTACACTCTATGACGTTCGCACGACAAAATCGCTTAACGAAGTATTTCTCATAACGTATCCTTAAGCGACGCATATCTGTATTAGCTGTTCACTAATTATGTTGCTGATCACCTGTCCAGAGGAGTCCTACCTGGTGAGTGTGATCTAGCAACTTCAACACTGTGGCAGCCTCGGCCCAAGCTGGGCTTTTGTGTCACAGAAACTAGCAGCTGCCCAGCGACGTAACACGTCTTGAAGAACAGACAGTTTAATTACATACACCAGCCACAGATACGATTACATAAGGACATTTGTCAAAGTTTAAACATACTGAAATGTCGAACAAAGGGTAACAAAATGTGTAAAATCACTGGTTAAATAACCCACAATAAATCAGAATATTTATAGGCACTACACATATGTGTATATTAGTAGCGGATGGGTAGGTCCATGTGAGCATATCCGTGAGGGACGAGTGAGTTAAATATGTAGCACGCATTGCTAAGGTGAAATCTGAGAATCTTACATCGACGACTGTCGCGGATTCGTCCTGCTGGATGTTGCCTCTGTCTTCAGGCCCACCCGGAAAAATGAGTCATAATTTTTCTCCGAAAACAGGCTACCCACCTCGAAATTAGGCAGCGTAACCGTTACATGCCAGAAGGCCGTAAGGGTGTGCGTAAAACAGCTGACAGTAACTGGCAACTTGGAAGACTTTGGCATAGATGGAGTAAAATATTAAAATGGTGTTAAGTCACAGAGTGTGAGAACGTGCATTCGCCCGCACCATTTACAAGCTCTTATGTCGACGAAAATCAACCTTCGAGTTTTCTTGACTGCCACAGCAATAACTGACTTCCGAAGACGGCCCCTGCTCAGTACAGTTGGTTATGTGAAGGTGTTAATGTATGCAGCTAACTAGTGAATGTACAGTACACGCATTGTAGTATTGCAGAAATGGTACATGTCGTTTATACCTCAGACTTACGTTCTGGATGAGACACACAGAGCCAATCAGAGATAAGCAGACAGTTATGAAAACGTAGGCGGAGTGTAGGTATGGCTCCATACATTCTAAAGCTTGTCACTGCTTTCAACTTGGTACTCAGATTCACGCCGCAGCCGCTTTATCCCAGTTCAAAATCCCCCGTTGCCCATGGAACAGCAGACTGTTCGGACCCCTTACAGCAGACGCGGGAACTTCCATCCCGTTCCCGGCCTCAAACCGCCGTTGCCCAGCTCCCAGGCTGCCATATTAAATGCGCAGCAGGTAAGCAACCTCCGGGCAGATATATGCCACCCTGCCGCCACAGCAACCCTGGGGATAGCTGGTTATGAAACTGCACCGCCAGCAGCTCTCTCCGGCAGATGGAGGTAGAAGCAATAGGGAGAAGAAATTTGATTTTCCCGTAAACCGAGGTTAATGTAAGTTAATTGCGTTATACATCAGAGACGGTTTGCTTGCCAGCAGCAATGGTTGGACCCGTGACCTAGGAAATGGCTGTCGGTTCCTTGGGTTCACAAGGAACACAGGTCGAAGTGAGCGATGTGTATGTAATGCAATTGATGCTAAATAGCATTACAGCAAATGGCACGATACATACATACATACGTACATACCGTCAATAGACAACACGCTGTCTGCTGTGGGAGTATCAGGCTCTGATACTCCCACAGCAGACAACTGTTTCTTGTGAGATGTGAGGTTCTTACAGAGCCGTAGCTGAGGATTCGGGGCTTCAAGGGATTGAAGCCGTGTTCTTTGGTAAGCAGTTACCGACTTTTCGAAGAATTGTAATGGCTTCATCTTCCACGCAAATCGGTTCAAGAATACTTGGACTGCTTGACAATGAAATTCAATGCATTATGATCTGCCGAAACGTCAGGAAATTTTCGTCAAATGGTACGCCGTCAGTCTCCAAGGACCTGAACCCGCATTTATTTAACGACGTCTTCAGGAGTTCAGTGTAAAAGTCGTAGAACTTTGTGATCAGTGAATGATGAACTGAAAAGGATCTGGAAGGAGGCGTTCGTGACGTAGTTTGCAACATTGTGCAGACGACCCTCTGGTTATATTGAGTAAAATCACGAAAACGTCAATGTGGATAGTCTGAGCCCAAGGTGACAAGAACACAAAGCAGGTTGGCACTACTGGAGCGCCACATTGGTGATGTTCGTATTCCAGATATCATCAATTGTCAACAGAAATTACGGGTGCGAGCGCTTTTAGTGCTTGCGCATTAAGCACGTGACTTGTTTTGGTAGTTCATCACGTTAAATAACCCGGCGCAGGCAGATGGGACGACTGAAACCAAATGTTCGAAGAAGTACACAGCCAGTCACGTGATACTGATAAATGCTGACAGTAGCGACATCTGATTCAAACGCTCTACGCAGTTTAGACATAAACAATTGAAACATGCAAGTCGCGGAGCATGAAACAGGTTTACACACACATAAGTGCATTATCTTTCTTTATCTGACAGGCGCGACGTCCAGGTCCGCTGTGGGTCAACCCAGCCCCCTTCCAAGCACCTGTCCTGGCAGTGTCTACGAGCCTCTAACGGCCTCCCAGTGAATCTGCCCACATAACTCCATGTAGCGAAGAAGTTAAGAATGCATGGTGCTGTGCCGCCATGCCCCAATATGTCTTCATGGCCTGACAACTTTCACTTCTTCAGTTTAACCTTTAAACACGCAGCCAGTTGCAAGTATTTTGTATGCGACAGTTTAAGACGTCCTCACATTCCTGACGTCACTACGTGTTTCACTCGTAGTGACGTCACCGAATCGTCAGAACACGTTATTGGAGAGGTACTGTGTCCATTAAATCAGTGGCATTGCAAGGTACTGTGTCCACCACATCAGTGGCGTTGCAAGGTAGTGTCCACCACATAAGTGGCATTGCAAGGTACTGTAGAGTGTCCACCACATCTGCAAGGTACTGTGTCCACCACATCAGTGGCATTGCAAGGTACTGTGTCCGCCACATCAGTGGCATTGCAAGGTACTGTGTCCACCACATCAGTGGCTTTGCAAGGTACTGTGTCCACCACATTAGTGGCATTGCAAGGTACTTTGTCCACCACATCTGCAAGGTACTTTGTCCACCACATCAGTGGTATTGCAAGGCACTGTGTCCACCACATCAGTGGCGTTGCAATCCTTAACGTCTGTGGAACCCTTCTGAGTAAACTGGGCTTTCACAGAAATCCTGTGAAGTTAAAAGAGGTGTAAAACTGCAGTAAAACTGTTGTAAACCAACCTTTTTTTAATCGAAAACAAAATATTTAGCAAATTTATGAGAAACGTGGCTTCATTATCTGTGATTTGCGCTGATCTAATGCAGTGCCGATTATGTGCGAAGATGGGTCAGCGCGACTAAAGATATCATAGCTCTGTGAGCCAGCTATGCAGCAGCACTTGGCTGTCACGAACACAACAAAAGATTTATTTTATTTTAATTTTCTCCCCGATGCCTCAAATTTGACGCTGCTGTCAATTAAAAAAAAAAAAGAGTACTCAATGTGCTGACGTCAACCTCGCGAGTCTACAAACGTATATATTAGCTTTACCGTTACGTTACGTACTGAGTGACTTGGGGCCTGTTATTACCGTGCAGCATAGTATTTGTAAATAAATCACACCAACGTGGCTTATTTTTGTAATACAAAATTCCATTACCAAACCATAAATGAGCGGGAGTAATTTTATTCTCATTTATCCTACAGTAATGGATTGTCTGACAAACACAAACACAAAGTACCATTTTTATCAGTAATGCACTGCGCCCAGTTAGACAGTTTCTTTAAAAAAATTTTGTTCTCTAATCTTAATGTATAATGCGAATAGATCACGTTGTAAAGACTGTAAGCTCCTTTCCGAACTGCCCATGTTAGTGACCAGACAGCTCTTTGGGAATGGCGTAAAACCGAGAGCTGTTAGGGGAAAGTACCAAAAAAAAAAAAAACAGGATATTGTTGTGGTGGAAAGAGTGGTGTATGAGTTGTCATTTACTGTACTTTT
>Ga0123353_10007225_pt1 | contig 14966 bp, 5 predicted proteins | sample TergutLab28metaG_3_FD_92763 | JGI IMG/M metagenome (GOLD analysis project Ga0123353, IMG submission 92763) | Labiotermes labralis P3 segment gut microbial communities from Petit-Saut dam, French Guiana - Lab288 P3 | ecosystem: Host-associated > Arthropoda: Insects > Digestive system > Gut ... | reverse complement strand
TGCGGGTATTGCCACATCTATCAGTGTGCATGTTTTCTCTTTTTTGTTTTTAATTATTACATCTGGCCTATTTGCTGTAACTTCTCTGTCTGTATTTACTGCTTGATTCCACAACACTGTGACATCTCCCTCTTCACACACTGGCTTGGGCATGTGTGTGCACCATTTGTCTGTGGTTTCAACGCCTAAGAATTTGCATACTGAGTAGTGCAAATGTGCACAAACTTTATCGTGTCTAATTAAATATTCGTTATTATTATTATTATTATTATTATTATTATTACGGCTGCAAACTTTGTGTGTGCAAGTGTCTACATCTCTATGTAAAACATCGCTTCTTACAAGAGATTCCATACTAATTTTAAACTCTCCACTCAGCTACCAATATTTCTAGGAAATTGGGGCTTCTGTTTCAATACTTAATTTATACTGTTGTTCGTTACTGCTGTTACATGTACTGTTTTTTTCGCTTGTTTTGTGTCCAGTTTTTCGATTTTGTGTATTTTATTGTTTGTTATATTTGTGTTCTTGTGCCAGCTTGACAATTAACTTCTGTGTTGTTGAACGACGTATTAAATTATTATCACTCCAAGTATTGTCATCATTATTATCACTGTCAAAGCACTGCTGAGAATATGTACGTAACAACCAAATTTTCGACTTCTGACATCACAAACCGCGAAGCTAACATTTCCTCAATCAGTAAAGGAAGTCCCTGCATTTTATGGAACCTTAAGGATCAATGAATTGTCCCGAAGAACCCAACACATATCTCTATTCTGAGCCATACCAATACAGTCCATAATCTACAATTTTATTTTTTTAACATGTGTTTTAATACTATCTTCCCATCTACGCCTATGTCCTCCCAGTGTTTTCCTGTCTCCAAGTTTCCGAACCAAAAGCCGGTGTGAATTTCCTTTCTCCCCTATGCGAACGGAAGTATGAAATTTTCCAAACCGTGTTGCAGGCTTCATCCTGCAACACGGACACTACTCAAACCCAGCCGCTGAAGCCTGCTGAAGGCTAAAGGCTGAAGCCTGCAACACGGACACTACTCAAACCCAGGCGCTGAAGCCTGTAACACGAACGCTACTCAAACCCAGGCGCACCAAATCTCCAACACACAACGAACCGAGAAAAAAACGACCGAAGTGGTAATTCAACAGCACAGTCGCAAGCTCCTGATGATGGATATATTAATGTCCGAAACATGTTGAGCACATAACAAGTGAAATAAAATAGCAAGTGACATCAAGTTGGTTATTTATTCTTTACCGGAGCTAACTTGTCTGGAGGTAAGCGATACTGTAAATTTTTGTCTGTAAAGCAACGAAGTGGGGGGGGGGGAATGTTTTGAGGTCATATATTTTGCCCTATTAGTATCTACAGCTTTCCTTCGAGAAAACAAAAAGCACTGAGAAAGACAGAAGATAGTAATTGTGCTGGCTAGCAGTTGTCACTTCTGCTCCTGAATCGGTACATCTTGCCGGTCAGAAAATCAGATAATCTATGTTTTCGTACTATAATTCAGTCCCTCTAAGGCAAATTGATGTGGTGTTAATTTTTCACCCTTTCCTTGCACATAATCCCTAACGGAACATTTTTAATCACCATCAAAACACTTTTAACCACGAGTAAATTAGATGGATAAGCAGGTATTAGAGAAGTAGAAGGAAGTAAAAAAGCCCAATAGTATGGATAAAGATTTTATTTTGGAGCCTGAGAGGAATGAAAAATACGATTCCATTAGTGGGTTTCCAGACTTTGCCTGCTCGTCCTTCCGGTAAGTGTAGCATGTAAACTGAGACTTTACAAAGATGATAAGCAGCAGCCTAAACTAAAGACAACGGCATTTGGCTTTTACGAAAGATTGCAAAATATATTTGTTACAGTCAGTACTCCAGCATTCCAGTAGTGGTAGAAAACCCCTTCCCAGTGTCACATTTTCTACCACAAATCTCGAACGGCTTTGGATGGGAGGAGTCTGGACTTTATCTGCGAGACTGCTGATTAATCGAAAAGGAAAGTCAATTGAATTATATTCAAATCTCACGTCCCGCTGCACAGTAAACACCTTCCGTCTCAGATATAAACATGTTCTGTTAATGAAGGGAAAAAATATAAGCCTGTTCTGAGAACTTTATAAAGAACAGAAACACCTTCTGTGAATAGAATAGAATAGAATACAATACAATACAATACAATATAAAGAATAGAATGGAACGAAAATTAAATCTGGCGGTAAATAAGTTAGTCACTGGTGTTAAAAATGTTAACGACCTACGTTTTTTTCCATTCTCTGGCGCACAATCGGTATTCACTCTCCCTCCAGGACACCAAATGTAATTGCTGAACAAAAACAACAGTGACATTTCGGAATTAAACTAAAGAAAGGTGCAAAGTGGCATGTGACGCGTCACAGAACTAGGCCCTAACGAAATCGCGGCTGTATGAAATATACTACAAGTGAGCTTTTCTTCTTGTCTACATCTAAAGCACGTAACTCCTAACGACGAAAGTACGTGGACTGCATCTGGTGACAGATATGGCGACACAATTAAGAACAAAGAGGTATTCCTTCCCACCTAATTTACTGGCTGTACGTAATGAGTAACGAATGTTCAAGCAGCTTTCTAAGAAAAGTGCCTGTTCTCAGGAGAACTGAATACATAAGAAGCAAGAGGCATTTCTGACATCCAGAACTAAGTGTATAGAGCAATAAGTGAAAGGTAATTTCGTCAAAAAAGGTTACAAAAATTAGAATATATGTTTTACATCCAGAATAGAATGTACAAAGAGTGACAGGTGTTTATGACACCCAGAACTGAAGGCAGGGTCGCGAAAATCCCGGCAGCCTAATCGCCTGGTCGACCACATTTCGTAAGGTACAGTTAATGTATTCAGAGAATAAGTGTTTAAATTTTTTCATGTACATACAAAAACGTTAGTTCACAAGCAACGAGATGACAGCTCACGATATCAGTGAGGTTCACAGGCCACTCCAGAATATTGGTCCTCAAAATGGAAGCTCATTCATGTCATGCATCTGGCACCAAGTATTTGGAGGTAGCTCTTAGATTTTGGAAAATTTGTGGACCCCTAACTAAGTATAAAAACCGGAAGACAATTTTTACACATACGACCAAATGCATAAAAATATTAGGGCGTTCTTCACATATAAAACCAAGCGTACAAATTTAAAAGCATTTTGACACCCAGAACTGAAAACAAAAGAGTGTATAAAGAATGCACAAAATTTCTTAAAAAGACCAACAAATGCACTTGGGTGTATGAATGCAATTATATTACACAGTAATCACTGACATGTTTCGGCCATTCAGTTGGCCATCTTCAGGGTGGCGAAAAGAGGAATATAAATGAAATGATGTGTGCGTTGTATTCTTGGTCTCAAAACCCTTAAGATGGCCACATGAGTGGCCGAAACATGTCGGCGATTAACATGTAATAAAACTACATTCATACACCCGAGTGCATTTTTTTTAATGTTTTTAAAAATGTTTATGCACCTGATCAATTCACTGCACTTGGAACGTATAGAACCAAGTGAAAGGAGTTTATGAAAAAGAGTAATGAATGTATAAAAGTAAAAGGTATTTGTGTTATAAATAACTAAAAGTCTAAAATGTGAAAGACGTTTCTGACATCCATAACTGAGCGTAACAAAAGGGTAAGACACTTCAGACATTTGAAGAACAATAGCACAATTTCTACGTGCTCAGCCGATTTGTGATTATTAGTTGCCATAACATTATTAGTTGCCATATACATAGGTCCATGCTTTTCTTCGACACTGCATCGAAACTTTATGAAATATTCAGGAAAAAAAAAAAAGACAAGTCCTTACACTATTAAACTTGAGAAGCATGAGATTAATGTGCATAATGTACAAAAATGTACTTCTTACCTTGCAGAAAGTACACTTCATCCACATTACAAAGGATGATATATTAATACTATTTACTGTTTTTTTTTCAGAAAGTATATCTGATATTTTATCCGCATATCACAATTACTCAGAAAGTAAAGGATTCGAAGCAGACACTTACTGTCTAAGCTCCAGCCCCATAAAATAATATTTTAAAAATATTTAACAAGAAGCAGTGACTAGGAAAGTATATTTCTACAATTCAAAATCAAGTTCAGGTAATGAAAAATAAACTTATTACATTGCGTGATTTATAAACAGTCTCCATCGTGTATAGGAAGGAAAACTGCTTATTCAAAACAAATAATTTAGTGCAAGTAATACACAGTTTACTTCATCGTGCTGGCAATTTTCTGTACAAAGTAAAACTGGATGCACAGCAAAGTTGCTTGTTCGGCTGCATTATCTCCTTAAGTGGAAACATAAGGCGTTACACTAAGCACACATCCGTGACGGCAGTCACAGCGCTACGAAACATTAACACAAACTACGAAATAAAAATCATAGCATCCCAAGTAAATTATACTGAAATAAGACGTTTCAACACAGCAAAATTTATGGCACGCAAGAAAGAAGGGGACAAGAAAATAAAATGTAACATTGAAGCTTCCAGTTTCTTATTACCAACAAGTCATATTTACTAATTCGCTTACAAACTGATTATCTGGAATCACCCAATTTACCTTACGCAAAAACACGTGCCTTACGGGTAACAGTACCTAGAGTCACAAATCAAAATTAGTGAATTCGAATTCCAAGTGATATTAGTTTTGATATGGATTCAAGTATGACGTATTGCGTGTTGATAGCTTAAAGCCAATTAAATATTTTCCTAGTTTTACCTGTTTCAAAGATACAAAGAAGTAGGCCGCATGGGTGAAGGTATTATAAAATATATCAGATAAAGAAGGCTTTACAGGAAAAGCTGTCGAATTTCTGTAAATATTAAGTCCAAATATTAGTGTAATTATATCGTAATATGTATGGTCACAATAAAATTAAGCCAGTATTTATTTGTTTGCGGTGAAGCGGGAACAGCGACATTGATTAGCGCGACAAAATTATTATCGAAATCGTAAATATTAACTTTCGATTATAAATTTTATCGAAGTAAACCCAACAGTTTCGACAATTAGAATATTAGTAATACGCTTACTCTTACACCTCTCATGCAGGTATATTTTACGTGTCTGTCCAGCTGTATAGTAACATATTTCTTTTGAATTGTGGCCGGTCAAAGATAAGTTTTGTTTATATTACCAACGCGATATGAACATTTAATAAGAAACGGTTAATTAATCCCCGAAATCAACTTGAGCGTCGCAAAATGCTCTTTAAATCCTTACAGAAAGCCAGAGAAACAAAATAATCTTTGGTAAATGCCAGATGAAGTAGTGAATCTCATATCTCTAAGTTTAAACATTTGCTGTAGTTTCGGAAGACTCCATCGGATACCTAGAACTTTCCTTAATTCTTGCACGCCCTGATCAGATATTCAATATTCTCATTTGTTTCTTTCCTTTTGTTTCATATTTTTTCTGTTCAGTACCTCGCGGGTATTTGGCAAAAGTTCGCGGAAACGTAGCGCGAGGCGGCACGCAGGTTGAGAATCGCGTAATTTCTGTTCAGCCTGAAAATTCAATTCCTTCCTCGAACAGAACAGAAGTCGTGTCTTCAGCAACAACAGCCGGTTTATGCCGCTCACGATAGTAGTCGCTATTTGCCGTAAGACTCAAACGAAACACACGAATAAACTTGGTGGAAAAAGAAAGGCACCTTTCCTATTGTTGCAGCAATTGTTACAGTGCGACTAATGGTTCACAAGTAATTATCACGCTCTTGGCTCGTTATCTGATCTTCCTTTTCCTTTTTTAATATTCTCATTTATCGAGCCACTTGTGGTTCGTGTAGCTCAGTCGGTATAGCGACTGACTACGGGCTGGACGATCCGGGATCGAATCCCGGTAAGGACGAGATTTTCCGCCCGTCCAGACCGGCCCTGGGGCCCACCCAGTCTTCCGTAAAATGGGTACCGGGTCTTTCCCGGGGGTAAAGTGCGGTCGGGGCGTGCTGCTGACCACTCACCCCCCTTCCAGTGCTACAGCTATACCTCTACCCACCCTCTGGGCCACACCGGGCCTGTAATGGGATCACTTTACCTTTACTGTACCGAGTCACTGTACAATACTCCTGCATGTAGAGTACATTGATCCTATGCAACCTGAACATGGTTCATTACCACGTTGATCCCTATCGGACCGAGAGTGTTGGGTCGGTCGTCGTTATTTCGTGCCCGTATTTCCGTTTTCGTCATCCCATCAAAACCGCCTTCATAAAAATCTTCCCACTCCCTCCTTGAAAAATTATAACCCACACGGCTTCCTACAAAATCTTACAGTAAGGATATTTTTAAAAGAACACCAACCAAAGATATAAATTAAATTTAAAACTAGAAACATTAATTAGCAAGCTAGCCGGTAAATAAATTATTCATTTAAAATCACACTTGGACACAAACCAAACTGAGAACACGAAATAGCCCTTTGATGATGCTAAAAGTCACATCTCGTTGTTAGAACAAGCACAGATAATAATAGCTGATTATCCTATCTCCTTCTATACACTGAAGGAGAGTGCAGATCCTGGTCCAGGGGGATGGATAGTGGGTAGAAACCAGCGCTCTGGGGAGCAAGTCATGAATCACGGGGGGTTACAGTCTGATTTACAACGCTTCACTTCTGTTCTCGAGGTTTGAATTGAGTGGGGAATTCACCGTGTCCCGGCAGCCATGGTTGTTTCCTAACCTTTCTCGTCTTACCAGATGTCTTAAATATTTCTGCAATAACCGTCAATTGTGACAATTTGACAATATTGTGCCTTACACAACGACACTGGCATCTCTAAACGGCACCCAAACACACCGCTTGTGACTACATGTGAGTGATCAACTGTGGACGAATAGGACTGGTCAATTGACAACCGCTCGCTTTTGAGACGTCCAAACTTATTTCATGTACTTTTTTTTCCAGCAGGTTTCCCTGACATTCTTCACGGCACGTACTATTTAACTCCAAATATCTAGCAGTAACTAAAACATTCAAGGTGTTCTCTGTATTTTATCGCACACGACAGTGCATTGCCTCTCCACTAAACGCCGCCAGAGATCTATAACCTGAAAAGGAAGAATCCAGCCGACACCCTCCAAATCGACTTCTTTAAGCTCCGTTTTTATATCAATGTATCACTTAAATTATAAGAATCGTTCCTTTTTTGCACGTCTGGGACAAACTTTATGCCTAATTTTCATGCTTCCCGTGCAAGTTAGAAGCCCCCTCCACCACAATGTCCGTGACGAAAACCTCATAAAAAGTATATGTCAAACAGAGCAAATTATAAAACTTATAATTACGCGGTTTTCCCAAGGCCCTTCTTTTCCTCTCTCTATGTCTCAGGTATCCTTCAGAACAGAGTATTTTGAAAAAAATCGTAAGATATGTTCTTTAAAATAAGAATTTGGTTTTCGTGTCTGGGCAAAACAGATAACACTACAGTTGGGTGTATTTTCATGTTTACATTTTTAACTAAAAATACGAAGACAGAAGATTCTAAAGTGAATGATAGAAAGAATAACAAGAGCACCCAGAATTTAATTTGTAGCTAAATCCTTAATCGATTCACTTATTATTTATGGACGTTCAAAAAATTTTGACATTGTCATGTTTTCAAATGATTGTTTAGTTATTTTGTGTTCTAGAGACAACACAAGAACCTAAACGAACGGTTAGGCAAAGCTGTTCTGAGCTAATTGAATTGATGTTTTGTGAACGAGATCGATTTCCCGAAGAGAAATGGATCTCGCTCACAAAATGCTGGGTTCAGATTTTGTTTCAAACAAGGAAAAGGGAGAAGGTCACACAGGGACTTATCCCGAAGTTCCTCCCTCATTATGTGAATATACCGAAGTCAATAAACTCCGAATTAGACTCTTTCGTCACAGTTATATATGTAACAGATTATGCACTCTCATGTTATCGTATTCCACATTTCTTAGACCCAGTTTTAACTGAAATACCTAAACTCGCATGTTTCCCTAATTTATTTTATGGATTTTCCGACGGGTTACATTTCAGTTTCATCAGAAGATAACAAAACAGAGTTAAAAGCGTTGGGAATGATTGCAACAAGTAAGTGATGAGGTTTATAGGAAGTTTTCACAATTGCTGCTTCCTTGTGTGGAAATCAATAAGCGGCAATTACGAGTATTGCAGTTGGACATTGGCAAACATAATTTCGAAGTTCCCCGTATCCAATGTTAGAGTTTCTAACGATATTCTGAGATATATTTAGAACACTTACTCTCAAACGTTCTGCCAGTTACTTTTAAACATCAAAATCACAACCAGAATGGTAATTACTTTCCCATTACTTCTAGATTTTGCTGTTGCTTAAATACAGTAATGGGCGAACATTTTTGCAAAAATGGGGGAAAAATGGGACAAATGTAAAATATGCTAGAGGCATCTCCATGCCAAAATTAAGTATAATATTGATAAAAAAAACAGTGAAGAAGGACTGGAATAGTACAGACGATGAATGTCTTTACCCCATGCTGTTTCAAAGAAAATTTACGAAGCATACGTCCCACTAAGGTTTCTAATACCAGTCTATCTGCCAGGTGTTAAAATCATATGGTATATGCGCCACTACCTAACTTATGATTGCTCACGTTTGACGTGTTAACACAGTTGGAGTCCAAAATTTAACCGTCACGTTGCACTATGAACACCTTTGTTCCGTAACATGAAATATAATATTTTTAAAACATTACTTTGTTACAAGCTTAATCTATAAATCGGCTGGCTAACAGTTGGAGGACAGATAAAGATAATACTGCGTCTTATGTTTCTAATGTTACATTGAAGCACGCTGTCAGTTCCGGACAGTAATAAATAAGAGTGCAAGAGAGAAACAATATTGCCGACGTGTGGGTGACATAACAAATAAACAGGCAGAGTTATGAACGGTTTTTAAAATCTTGGACTTCTTTAATACAAAAAGGAAAATTTATGATACTAAACACCTATTTTGCCTGATAAGCAATAAATTAAATTAAGGTTAATTGTCTTGTAGTGCAATGGGGTTGAGACGATGAGATTCTCATTTGTTCCGTAAGTTCGTGATGTAAATCATATCGACATTAATCGCAATATCAGTAAGTTCGGGAAGAAGTACCCTGAAAACCTAATCCAATTTGAAAGACCTTTCACTATTGTTCTCAGCCCATGCCACATTCACAAGCTTTGTGTCATCTCCAACTATTCAAGTATTATAATTAATCATGTGGCAAATTTTGCACAAACAATTTTGTTGCAATTTCCAATTTATTTTACACTTCGCCACATAGAAAATTAAAATTCGTGCACTTTTCTGATTAAAGCGTTTAATTTAGTGGCAAAATATCAATTTCTGGGGCATGTTTCCTCCTCCTAGAGTGACACTGCTCGCATTAGGAACAGGAAGCTGTCTGTTGCAAACGCGTTAATGAACTTACAGATTCTCTAAAATAACGGGATTTCTTGACTAGCTCACAGACCCCTTTAGCTTCCCTAGAGGAACTTTGTTCCATGTAGTGAGGAAGTAAGCAAGCAATTAATAGTGATGGTACACGCTCTCGTACAATGAGGATTTGTTTCAAAGCAATTTGCCGCACCGTCTCAACACAGACCTATATTTCATCATTTACTTTCATATCTTCACCACGGCATTCGCAGTAAGCTTACAACAGTATCTGAAAGTGATATTCTAACCTGCCACCTGTAACCAATGGACACTTCAATTTCTAGGATAAGTAAAAATGTGAAAGAGAGAAAAAAGTGTTTTGCCTAGAGACGGATTGTCAGCATTACAAAAGGCAACATCTTACTGTTTACTGGGTGGTCCGAACAGTGAAACAAATGCAGCTGTCCCAAACAGAATATTACAAATACATTTCGATTAAAGTATTTTGATTTTCATCTGGGCTAGTCTGCTGTGACAAATCGTAATATCTATCAGAGTATTGCATCGGTCACCAAGCCATATGCGTGTCAACAGTGTGTACACAGTCCTGATGAAATTAACATTAACGTAATAAAGACTGCATAAATTTAATTTTTCATGTTTATCCCGTAATACTCGTATAATTTCCACATATTTTCAATTAGGCGTCTTTTTTAAAGTTCCATAGTCTAAAATATATGGCGACTATCTTTTGGGATAGGATGATGTGTAGTTTGGTGGGCAATGCACATAATTCTGGAGATCATTCTGCCTTTATGTACAGGTTACAAGCGTCAGGTTCCAGATCCCATAACGTATAAGTGGTTTGTATCCAAATTCAGTGCAATATTTCACTATAATGAAAACAGTTAAAAAGACAACAAGAGAAATATAAACAGCAATCCTAGATATTAAGAAAACGATATAAAAACTTCACTGTCACGCTGATTATATTTATTAACGCGTGATTATATTAAAATTCAAGGTTAGAATTTAATAATTATTGGAAGAAAATAATAAATGTGTTAAAAACGGTAAAGTGATTCCGTTACAGGCCAGGTGGCCCACAGGGTGGGTAGAGGTGTAGCTCTACTCTTCCATGAACGCGGCACTAGAGGGGAGTGAGTGGTCAGCAGCACGCCCCGGCCGCACTTTACCCCCGAGAAAGACCCGGTACCCATTTTACAGGAGACTGGGTGGGCCCCAGGGCCGGTCTGGACGGGCGGAAAATCTCGTCCCCACCGGGATTCGATCCCGGACCGCCAAGCCCGTAGTCAGTCGCTATACCGACTGAACTACCCGGCCCAAAATACACGTAAATGTGTTACCACTGTGAAATCACATGTGGAAACGTATGAATAAGCTTTTTAGTCGAAATAGCGTCTCTCTGATTCACGCTCTCCGTCATGGTAACTGCGCTGTTTCAATCAGGCACAAAGATCACGCAAGTGTCATGACCCCAAAACGCTGAAGGATTTTTTTCGACGATTTGGGTGGTCGAACGATGAAGTAGCTTAGATAAGGAAAGTATGGCGAATCATATGACAGAATCTTCGCTTCAGTCCTACTTCCTGAATTAAAAAACCGATTTACGACATAGCTCTATTTGCAACCTATATGCCAACATTTGATACATCTGTACTGCTGAACTCCATCTTCCCTGACAGTACACTGTCATACGTTATAAATCACAGTGGACCAAGTGTCCCACCCTAAACTTCCTGCCAGTGAATCACAAGTGTAGACCACCCAGTAGCATCGCGATACTCATACAGAAGCATGAGAAGAAGGAAATTAACCATGAAATGATCAGTGTCATGCAATTGAACAGAGCTGGACCAAGCGTATTCAAAAATATATAGTACATAAACTAGCCATCATCATTCTTTAAAGGTAACTAAGATTTCTTTCGGACGGTTTATGAGCAGCATTAAAGAAATGCACAAAATAGCATAAAAGAAAGGAGAGAACTTCAGATTTTAGCAAAGTAGTAATGAAAAGTACAGTGATACCACGGCTAACGAAGATAATTCGTTCCGGAATCACATTCGTTAGCCAAAATCTTCGTTAGCCGAAATACACATACAGACGGAAAAGATACGCTCCTGGAATGGCCCGACCGTTCATGTTTGCTGCTTTATTCTGAATGAAGGCATCATGTTGTGCTTGAAAATCAATAAGTATTACACAAACGTACGTCAGCACAATCTATTTATTCTATAGTATGGCTACATGTTTCGACTAGATGATAGTCATTTTCAGGCCCTTACAATTTAGTTACCAGATACTTTGTCCACTTTGGGATCCCATAGTGTTTACATGTGGATTACATATTTGCTAAAGCGCAAAACTTTAGCATATAAGTAATCCACATGCAAACACTATGGGATCCCAAAGTGGACAAAGTATCTGGTAACTAAATTGTAGGGGCCTGAAGATGACTAACACCTAGTCGAAACATGTAGCCTTACTCTAGAATAAATAGATTGTGCTGACGTACGTTTGTGTAATACTTATTGCTGCTTTATGTTAGCGCGCGCATCCACTAAAACATTCGTTAGCCGAATCCATATTCGTTAGCTGAGTCCGAAAAACAGCGAAAATAATCTTCGTTAGACGAAAAATTCGTTAGCAGGGTCACTCGTTAGCCGAGGTATCACTGTACTATATTAAAAACGGGTTGTGATCTTAATCCAGCTATCACAAATTCCTGTAACCTGTTCATTTATCTTGATAATAAGTTATATATAGTATAATTTTAAACACTGTATAAATGTTTACATATAAGATTATGACATTTACGTATTTTTTTAAGTAATAGTTTAAATTTAGTTTCCATTCGACCTCTGCAGATTTCTCACACAAATACAATGCCACCCAAAATAAAACAGACTACTCTTTTACCGTCCGCTTCACAACGTTCCTGTAACTCACGCTCATTAAATTAGATTACAGTATATATATATATATATATATATATTTATTTATTTATATATATGTATATATATGCTCACTGTTAGTCACGCACAATAAAAACAACTGAGTCTTCAATGCCTAAAATGAAGCAAGTGTCAGGATAGCGTTGCAAACGCTTAGTTTCGGAGAAACGAAGCAGTTGCCAATCGTAGAGGCAAGTTAGACTAGCAGCATTACTGACATATGAGATTCTTATAGAAGCACCTATAAAATTCACTGTCGGTTGTGGTGTGATGCCGTGCAGTCCGGTAGCAGTACGCCGATGTTTCAGAGGATCCTGCTCTCTCTGTCACGACAGAAGATAAGATTAATCTACACTCACGACGGAATTAGCTACACCATCTACGATATCGCTACATGTCCAGCAGACCACGTGACTGGATATACCTTAACGCTCTTCACCAAAATCGGATCAGATGAAGTTAACATGTTTAGTCCCACAGCACTTTTATCAACATGTGACTAGTAACAACACGTTTTTACCAGATTGTCTGCACAGCCACACACATATTCAGATTATACGTATATTTTTCTGGCATTGTTTGTTTCAGTTACGTTCTGCCATCTTCAGGCCAAGAACACAGTTGTCACTATAATAGCCAGGAATCCAGACCAGCTCTTTCTAACGAACCCATCAGAATATTCGCTTCCTTCTGAAGACCGAAACAGAACAGACAAATTTTTCGAAATTGTCTGTTATAACGAAACCAGCACAATTTATAAGTTGAAAGGCAACGGGGTGTCCTGTACAAATAAGGATAACTTTTATAATAGCCGAGCCTATAACACATAGAACATTGGCTTCATTAGACTAACATCGTGTAACAATAACTATTTATCAAACGCAACTACAAACAGCGTCATTCAAATCTTTATACCACAAAACAACTCAGTATAATACTAATAATAATAATCTTTTTTAACTCAAGAAAAACAGTCATGACTAATAACAACATGCTTCAAACTATTTTACTAAGATATGAGGAATGTGTAAAATATATAACCTTTACATACGCAGTCATAAAATACACAACAAAAAATAAACAATTTCTACGGCTTCCCAAAACGGAGAGGTTCAGTATGTTTAGTTTTGTGTTGCAAATACACGTAAAGAGAAGGGGTTGTTGCATATGAGGTACGGGAAGCTGGATTAAAGTGAACCAGAGTGGAATAATTTCTGGTTAGGGGTGGTCTAAACCCTAGGACTGGGCTCACACATCTTTTATTTTACATTCCCCCCCTCACCCCCCACTTACACATATTCGAGTAGCGCCAACCCAAGCCATGGTGTCGGTAAGCTCCATGAACGATAAAGATGTCTCTGAATATTATTGAGTGGCTTATCCATAATAATGCTCCGAGCCAGAACACAGAGGGAGAAAAAAGTGAGATGGAAAGACAGATGAAATTATATGTTTATGTCCGTGGGAGGAAGACAGAGAAGAAAACGTTATAGGGAGCTTTCACGTAATTTGCAGAAAGCATAGGCAGTGATTTACTGTCTTTCATATCTTTATTCATTTAGAAATTTTAGCGTTCATTTACAGTTACATCAGCAATTGAAACTGCACAGTGTATTTCCAGGCTCTTGTTAACTCTACAGGGCCTATCGTGTCCCTTACGTTATATTTCTGAAATGCACCACTGGGTAGATGAATTTGCTTTCTTTGTCAGATACCCGACGTGGATTTTTTATGTAGTATGTGGAAATAGCTGCTGTGCATTATAAATCTCTCTACTCTTTAGCGACTTGAATTTTCTGCAAACTACACAAAATATTCAAAGCCATGGAATTTGTGCCAACGAACTTGCAAATAAGATGTTACGGAATCAGGAGCCTTTATGAGTCCATTGATATGAAATTAAGAAGAAATTGTGTTGATATCAGTTGATCAAACTTTCAATCAGTCAACTTTAGGCAGTCAATAGATTAACCGATACAAGGTAACGTAAACGTACCCTGTAACAGGAAAAGAAATTAATAATTAACGTTGTATAATTCATTGTTAAACCGGCCGAAAAATAGACAGGTGGACAACATTAAACACGAAGAAAGTTTCACAAAAAAAACGTCATAAACGTAAATGGTCAATTGATTAAAATTTCAAAAGCCAGCTATAAATTAACGACATTTATTTTAACAGAGTTACATATTAGTTATGGACAGTTAATAATATTTCGCAGAAGCTGGTTAACTCCAACTTCAGGGCAGTCGAAGAAGTTTAAGTTTCATGAAAACAACGACTGTATTATACGAGGAGAGAACGGATATCTTGATGCCGCCACCTGATGATAGGTAAGTGTGACATATGCTGGAAGAATCTCTAGGTGGAAGCAAGGTTCGTGGTCGGAGAAAATCCTACCCCCACTTATACGTCTACAACTAAACATATGTGGCCATCCTTGGAACTAAACTCGGACCTAAGCGGAGAGAAGGCTGCTGCCAACAAACTCAGCCAGTTTTGCACACTTTTTCCAAAAATCTATGAGCCACCTCAAAATT
>Ga0123353_10007224_pt1 | contig 14967 bp, 12 predicted proteins | sample TergutLab28metaG_3_FD_92763 | JGI IMG/M metagenome (GOLD analysis project Ga0123353, IMG submission 92763) | Labiotermes labralis P3 segment gut microbial communities from Petit-Saut dam, French Guiana - Lab288 P3 | ecosystem: Host-associated > Arthropoda: Insects > Digestive system > Gut ... | reverse complement strand
CGGGCGAAATTAAGTTTATGGCCCACAAAGACACCTCCGTAACACAAGTCTATCTGGCAACCGAAGCAGAACAGATTTTTAGAATTACGCTCACAGCATATAGCGATATGCCCATAGGTGTGAACCCCGCCGACTCAACCATCATTTACGAGACTTTCGTGTCGCGTCCGTTTGTGCAAGATGTGAAGGTGAGAAAGCCGTAAAAGGCGAGGTTGTGTTTTTTTTTACGGAAAATTCGGGAGGGATATAAAATTATTGTATCTTTGCAAAAAATATAAAACGTTATGCAGAGAGAAAAATATAAAATGCCGATTCGACTCACAAAAATATTGTCGGTCATGGGCGAAGACATAAAATTAGCACGTTTAAGACGTAAATTAAGTGCGGAACAGGTTGCGGAACGCGCAGGTATTTCCCGTCCTACGCTTTGGCAAATCGAACAAGGATTACCAAGTGTTTCTATGGGATATTATGCGATGGTATTATTTGTGCTTGGACTTGAAAATAATCTTGAAACTTTGGCGGCAAACGATGAAGTCGGTCGAAAATTACAAGACGCTCAACTGCTAACTAAAAAACGCGCACCAAAAAAAACAAAGAAAGATGAATGATGGGAAAATCATATTAGTATATGCTGATTTACAGTCTTTTGACAATCCTATTTTAGTTGGGAAACTGCATTGTAACTTTGTTCGTGGAAGCGAAATTTTATCATTTGAATACGAGAAAAGGTGGTTGCAATCCAATTATTCATTTCAAATTGACCCTGATTTACCACTGTTTTCAGGCATTCAATACTTAAAACAAGGAAAATCAATTTTTGGAATTTTTTCCGATTCTTCGCCCGACCGTTGGGGACGTGTTTTAATGGATAAGAGAGAGGCAATGTTTGCACGACAAGAAAAACGAAAAGAAAACAAACTATACGAAACCGACTATTTACTTGGCGTTTTCGACGAATTGCGAATGGGGGCATTACGTTTTAAAACCGATGAAAACAGCGTTTTTTTAGACAACAATAAAGAATTATCAACGCCACCATGGACTTCGATCAGAGAACTTGAATTTGCAAGTTTCCAAATTGAAAACGAAATGTTAAACGACAACGAAAAAGCAAAATGGTTAAAAATATTGTATTCGCCCGGCTCATCACTTGGTGGAGCAAGACCAAAAGCAGGAGTTAAAGACAACGATGGAAATTTGTGGCTTGTAAAATTTCCAAGTCGTAGCGACAGTGTCAATGTTGGCGCATGGGAAATGATTTGTAACGAAATGGCAAAAAACTGCGGAATTAATGTTGCCGAAGCGCAAGCAAAAATATTTTCAGGCAAACACCATTCTTTTCTATCAAAACGCTTCGACCGGACAAACAATGGCAAACGCCTATTTTTTGCTTCAACAATGACATTGCTTGGCTACTCCGACGGAGCAAATGCAACTGAAGGCGTGAGTTACCTTGAAATCGTTGATTTTATAATCAAAAACGGCGCAAATGTAAAAAAGGATTTGACAGAACTGTTCCGAAGAATAGTATTTTCAATCTGTGTCAGCAATTCAGACGACCATTTACGAAACCACGGCTTCTTGTTGGACGACAACGGTTGGAATTTGTCCCCCGCATACGACATAAATCCTATTCCCTATTCCAATGGATTGTGTTTAAATATTTCATTTACAGATAATTCCATAGATTTGAATTTAGCAAGAGAAGTATCAGATTATTTCAGACTTTCACAAAGCGAAACTGAAAAAATCATTGAAAACACAGTAGCAATAACTTCAAAATGGGATAGTTACGCTTCAAAATATAAAATTTCACGTGAAGAAAAAGAAAAAATGAGTAGTGCATTTACAAGTAATAATGTTTAATACTGTTATCAATATATCAACTTTTTGTTAAATATACAAGAAAAAAATGAATAAAACAGCAATAATAATTCTAACTATTACGATGGTAGTGTTGTCGTCTTGCGACAATGTTACCGGTGGAAAAGGCGGCGTTACAAAAGAGCCGGTTAATGCGGTTGAAAAACAGCGATTTGTGCCTCCGTTTGATGCGGATTCGGCGTATGATTTTGTCAAGCGGCAGGTGGATTTCGGACCGCGTGTTCCTAACACACCGGCGGCGAGGGCGTGTGCGCAGTATCTTGTTGGCACGTTAAATCGTTTTTGCGATACCGTTGTCGTTCAACACTTTAAGACGTATGCTTTCGACAAAACCATCCTCGACGGGCAAAATATCATCGGCACGTTTAACTCCGACAAGTCCAAGCGGATTTTCTTGGCGGCGCATTGGGATTCACGTCCTTTTGCCGACAACGACCCCGACCCCAAAAACCATAAAACGCCCATTTTGGGTGCTAACGACGGTGCCAGTGGCGTAGGTGTGTTGCTCGAAATAGCGCGTCAGATGTCGTTGGCACGTCCGGATATCGGCGTGGACATCATCTTTTTCGACATCGAAGATTATGGTGCTCCGCAAGATGCTCAAAACCACGAAAACGACACGTGGGGCTTGGGAGCGCAACACTGGGCAAGAATGCCCCATATTCCGAACTATCGGGCGGCGTTTGGGATTCTGCTCGACATGGTGGGAGACCATCAGGCACGATTTCCAATAGAATGGTTTTCAAACTATTACGCGCCTAAAATCGTGAAAAAAGTTTGGGATATGGCTGAAAAAATCGGATATGGCTCCTACTTCCTGAGAACGGAAGGCGCACCCATCACCGACGACCATTACTACATCAATAAAATTGCTAACATACCGACTATCAACATTATCCATCTCAATTCCGGCTCCTCAAACGGCAGTTTTGTTGAGTATTGGCATACATTGAAAGACGATATGTCGAACATCAGCCCCGAAACGTTGCAAATGGTGGGTGAAGTGGTATTAAATGTGGTTTATAATGAATAAGATAGATAAAATTTTAACGATAATATTGATATTATCGTTTCACTTTGCGGGTGCTCAAACTGTTGAAAAAGTCTTAACCGAATGGCAAAACGACACGGTTTTCAGACACGCCTCGTGGAGTTTTAAGGCGGTGAATCTGTCGAAGGACAAACTCGTTGCCGAGCATAACGCACAGAAGTCGTTGATTCCGGCGTCTGTGATGAAGGCAGTAACCGTTGGGACGGGCTTTTTGGTGAAAAGTTCGGCGTATATGTTTGAAACACAGTTGCAATACACGGGAACGATTACTTCGGACTCGGTGCTTTACGGCGATGTTATTATTTACGGTAAGGGCGACCCTACGCTTGGTTCGCCGCGTTTCAAGGCGCAAAATCCCGATGCCGTCTTTGCGGAATGGGCGCAAGCCTTGCGTCGTGTCGGCATTGCTGCCATAAACGGAAAAATCGTTGCCGTCCCTTCCTATCTCAACAACGAATCTTTTCCCGACGGCTGGACGTGGGGCGATATTGGAAACTATTATGGCACAGGTGTTTACGGGTTGAATTTCATGGATAATGAATACAAAATCTTCTTCCAGTCCGGCAAAAAAGTCGGCGACAGCACCGCCATTGTCAGGACTGAGCCGACGATGTCCGACGTGCAATTTGTTAATCGTGTTACAACCGCCGCCGCCAATACCGGCGACAAGACCATCATTTACCCTTCCATCAAAAACTCGAATATACATATTCGCGGGACTATTCCGTTGCAAACCAACGAGTTCTCTGTCAGAGGCGCGATGCCCAATCCACCGAAAATATTAGTTGACAACTTCCATGATTATCTGATACAAGCAGGATTCACCATCACCGAAGCAGCAACCTATCAAACGCTCCGACCGGAGAACGCGACCACGTTTCACACACATAAGCCCGTCTCTTACAGACAGTTGGCAAACGAGACCATGATGCGCAGCGTCAATCTCTATGCAGAAGCCATCTTGCTTTCGTTGCGATCGCAAGAAAATGTCTCCTTCGGCGACAACACCCGTTTTGTAGAAAACTACTTGAAAAACAAAGGATTGTCCACGTACGGATTTCGTATGACTGATGGCAGCGGCTTATCACGCAGCAATTTCGTGTCGTCCGACTTCTTGTGCGATTTCTTGAAGATGATGCACAAAACAAATTCATTTACAGACTTTTATGCTACTTTCCCCGTTGCCGGTACTTCGGGAACCATCGCAGGAATGTGCAAAGGAACCGCCGCCCAAAGCAATCTCCGTGCCAAAAGCGGCACCATGAACGCCGTCAGGGCTTACTGCGGCTATGTCAAAAACTCCGCCGGAGACATGATTTGTTTCTCGTTGATAATCAACAATTTCAACTGCCGACAAAGCGAACTGACCCCCAAAATAGAAAAATTGTTTACTGCGCTGGCAGAGGGCAAATAAAACATCATCGGCTCAGCCAAACGGAAGAGCAATGCAGATTTTATCTGCGGGAGGTGTGAAAGTTTTTTTTCAATTTTTAATGCATTTGCCCTGTTTCCTAATTTTCTATCTCAACTTTTTTTCGTACTTTTGCATTCTCAAAAAAAAGAATGCTGTTTATGATGAAAAAGATGTTTTTTTTACAGATGACTTTGTTGGCGTTATACGTTGGCGCACAGCCTGTCGGTTACTATAACGGAACGGAAGGGTTGAGGGGAAATGCGCTCAAAATGAAACTCAATGAGGTCATTTCGGGACATTATTTTTATCAATCCACCACGTCGGGCGTTTCCAATGTTTGGTTCAGCAACAGAAACCATTCCTATTTCAATGCGAAGTTAGTCTTTTTGGAATCGGACGCCGACCCCGATAAACCGGGCAACGTCATTGACCTATATCGCGGACTGTCTTACGACGGCGACAACTACGGCGTAGCCGCCGGAACGCTCAACCGTGAACATATCTGGGCAAAATCGCACGGCAACTTCCCCGACAATTCGGCGATGTACTGCGATTATCACAACCTCCGACCTTCGGAAGCGAGAATCAACCAAGCAAAGGGCAACAAAGACTTCGACTGGGCTACCGGCGGACAGGAATATGAAAATTCGGGATGTTACTTCACCAGCAACGCGTGGGAGCCGCGCACGCCGGTAAAAGGCGATGTCGGACGTACCTTATTTTATATGGACACACGCTACATGGGTGCTACGGGGGAGATAAATTTAGAGGTCGTCAATTCGCTGGGGACATATCCTGCGCCAAAGCATGGAAAATTAGACGCGGTGTATGAATGGAACACCCTCGACCTGCCCGACTTTTTTGAAGTCAATCGCAACGAGGTGATTTACAAGTATCAAGGCAACCGAAATCCATACATTGACAATCCCTACTGGGTGGAGATGATTTGGGGCGACCGCCCTCCTGCAACGGTTTTAATCGGCAGTATGACACAAACGCCGATCATCGCCACCGACTCCAATCCTGTGGAAATATCGGCAAAAATCACCAACGCTCCCAACATCTCGTCGGTGCAGTTGGCGTGGGGATTTTCGTTCGACGACTTGGAAAACAGTGTAAAGATGGAGTTGAAAGGCGGTCGGTGGCTCGCTCAAATTCCGACACAACCTCAAAATACACGCATCTATCTGTGCGTTGTCGTCAACAGCAATGGAACACGAACAGAATCAATAAGATACAGTTATTATGTTTACGGAACCATGCCGATTGCTAAAGTTCAAGGAACCGGCAACCATTCGCCCTACGAAAATCAACAAGTTACTGTTACGGGCATCGTAACGGCAAGTTATTCCGATGGCTATTACATTCAAGATGACACCAATACACGCTCCGGCATCTATGTATATGACGCCAACCGTAAAACCATGATAGGAAATGTTGTTCGAGTAACGGGGACGGTAGCAGACCATTACGGATTGACGCAAATTAATAGCCTGACAAGTTATAAGTTGTTGCAAATCAGATACCCCGTTCCCGAACCCGCAGTCATCAACACCGGCAATTTATCGAAGAACCACCAAAGTATGTTTGTAAAACTAAACGACGTTGTCTGTACCACCCTGCCCGATGGCAACGGCGATTGGACAGTCTTCGACAACTACGGTAATGTATTGATACACAACAGTACCACCTTTTCTTTTTCACCCACTGTAAACCACAGATACGACATACAGGGCATCTTGACCTATTACAACGAGGCTTGGCGCATTGAGTTGAGGCAGTTGGGCGATGTGAAAACGGCAAGCGCAATCTCGCCAACCGATACAACGGCAGACAAGATGCAACTGTTTCCAAATCCTGCCGATAACCATCTCACAATACAGTTGAAGGCAGATTTTCCCGTACAAACCGGAACGTTGAAAATATTCTCCATAGACGGCAAACTGCATCACTCGGAAGATATTATTTTACAAAAACTTGAAACAGGGCATCGCATCAACCTCGACGCCTTACCTTCGGGATTATGGATTCTTTCACTAAAATATTCCGAAAACACCATAAATAAAGTGTTCATTATTAAATAAGGATTATGTTAAACCAAAGTTTACAGCAGCAAATGCGGCAGAAGTTATCGCCTCAACAAATCATGTTAATGAAGTTGATGCAGGTTCCTGTCATGCTATTGGAGCAGCGAATAAAAGAGGAGATAGAAAATAATCCGGCATTGGACATATCCGATGAAAACTCCGACAGTCAGGAGGACAAAAACGAAGATTTTGAGGCACCGGAGCAAGAAAAAGATGATAAAAACGAAGAAACAGAACTTGAAACAGAGAGTGAAAACGAGTTTTCGTTGGAAGACTACTTAGACGAAGATGACATTCCCGACTATCGCCTCTACTCCAACAACCGTTCGGAAGATGATAATGACAAAGAATTTCCGATGGCGTCCAATAAATCGTTTCACGAGTCATTGGTTGACCAACTGCGGCTGCGCGACCTGAATGAAACCGATTTTCAGGTAGCCCTGCAAATTATCGGAAGTATTGACGACTCGGGATATTTGTCCCGCGATACAGAAATCATCGCCGACGATTTGGCGGTCATGAAAAACATTCACGTTTCAGGAAAACACATCATTGAAATATTGGAAGTAATACAAGACTTCGACCCTGCGGGAATCGGCGCACGCAGTTTACAAGAATGCCTGCTGCTGCAACTAAAACGCAAAACACCCTCACAAACCGTCCAAAACGCCATCACCGTGCTGGACAAACACTTTGCCGAATTTTCAAAAAAACACTACGACCGCATCCTGAAAAGAACCGGCATGACAGAAGAACAACTGAAAAACGTCGTCGTTGAAATCCTGAAACTCAACCCCAAACCCGGAGATTTTTCTACCGATATTTACTTAGCCAATCAAAGCATTATCCCCGATTTCATTCTCAACATCGTCGGTGATACGCTGGACATACAACTCAACAACAGCCATATCCCCGAACTGCACATCAGCCGCGACTATCAAGATATGTTGGAACACTACTCCAAAAGCAACGATAAATCCACCTCCCAAAAAGAAGCCGTACAATTTGTTCGCAGTCGTATTGACGCGGCGCGTTGGTTTATCGACGCCATACGCCAAAGAAAAGACACCCTGATGTCGGTCATGAACGCCATCGCCTCCGTGCAAAAAGAATACTTCATCTCCGGCGACGAGCGGAACTTAAAACCCATGATTCTAAACGATATAGCCAAAAAATTGAACATGGACGTCAGTACCATCTCCCGTGTTGTCAGTTCTAAATATGCTCAAACGCCCTTCGGAACGATTTTATTAAAAAATCTATTTTCGGAGTCATTCCAAAACGAAGACGGCGACGAAATTTCAACCAAAGAGATAAAACAGGTCGTGAAAAGGTTGGTGGAAGAGGAAGACAAATCATTGCCACTCACCGACGACAAGTTGTTGGATTTGTTGAAAAAAGAAGGATACGGCATTGCCCGTCGCACCGTAGCCAAATATCGCGAACAGTTGGGCATTGCACCGTCGCGGTTGAGAAAGGAGTTGTGAGAATAGTTACAAGTACAAGTTACGAGTTACAAGTTACGAGTTACGAGTTATTAATACATACATATATATATTATGTCGGAAAACACAAAGAAAACTGTTGCCATTTTATGTGGCGGAGGTCCTGCGCCGGGAATCAACACCGTTGCAGGAACCATTGCAAAAGCATTTTTAAAAGACGGATACCGTGTTTTAGGTATCCATAAAGGCTATGCGGGGCTGTTAGACGAATCGCGTCGAACCGAAGAAATCACCTTCGCCAAAGCAGATGAAATCTTCAAAACAGGCGGTTCCTACCTCCAAATGAGCCGTTACAAACCCAAAGACTCGGAATTTTCCACCAAATTTTTCGTGGAAAACAACGTGAAATTGTTGGTAACCATCGGCGGCGACGACACCGCATCTACCGCCAACCGCTTGTCGGCTTTTTTGGCTACCCAAAACGTGAACATACAAAACATTCACGTCCCGAAAACCATTGATAATGACCTGCCTTTGCCGCCCGACCAATACACATTCGGGTTTGTCTCGGCGATGGAAGAGGCGTGTAAAATCGCCAATACGGTGTACGACGATGCCCGCGCGTTGGTGAATTGGTTTGTGGTTTCCATCATGGGACGCGAAGCCGGTCATTTAGCCTTCTCCGTTGGCACCGCCTGCCACTACGCAATGATCATCATTCCCGAAATGTTCAACAAAGCAGAAATCACCTTCGACAAAATCATCCGCCTGATGATTTCATCTATCGTAAAACGGAAAATCTTGGGCGTCGAGCATGGTGCTATCATCTTGAGCGAAGGCATCTTCCATTTTCTTTCGAGCGAAGAGATAAAAAATTGCGGCATACATTTTCAATACGATGCGCACGGTCATCCCGAATTAAGCATCATTGATAAAGCACAGTTATTCAACACCTTACTGCAAAAAGAGTTGAAACAGTTGGCACTTTCCGTTAAAAGTCGTCCCGTAGAAATCGGCTATCACGTGCGCTGTATAACGCCTTCGGGTTTCGACAAAGAGTATTGCAGTATGTTGGGAATGGGCGTAAAACAACTGTTCGACGACGGCAAAACAGGTTGCGTCGTTACCGTTGACGCTTCGGGAAATGTCAATCCGTTGTTTCTCAAAGATGTAACAGGCGCAAACGGAAAAGTGCGTACACGCTTGGTAGATATAGAATGTAATAAAGTGAAAATGGTCTATGCCCAAAATCAACAATACCTCGTTAAAGAAGATTATGAGGCAGCCCGTAAATACCTCCCCAATCCCGAAAAATACGATTTCTTCAACATTTTGAACTGGACGCCGGAGGTGCTGAAATAGTTATGAAAAAAACACTGACACTCAACTACATAGAACACGACACATTGTCGGAACTACCCGATAAAGACCGTTTGCTGGTCGAACAAGCGCGGCTATCGGCAAGAGACGCTTATGCGCCCTACTCCAAATTTCACGTAGGAGCGGCGGTCTTGTTGGAAAACGGCGAAGTCATCACGGGTAACAATCAAGAAAATGCCGCCTATCCGAGCGGACTGTGCGCCGAGCGCGTTGCCGTTTATTACGCGATGGCGTCCCGTCCGAAAATCGCGATAGAGGCAATCGCCATCACCGCGCTATCCGACGACTCCGCGCTCAACACGCCGCCCTTTCCTTGCGGCGCCTGTCGGCAGGTGTTAGCCGAATATGAATACCGACAGAAAAAACCAATCCGCTTCATCCTTCACGCGCAATCGGAAAAAACAATTTTGATGAATGGCGTTGATAATTTGTTGCCGTTTCCTTTTGTGAGCAATTAAATTTTATGTACCTTTGCGCCATAAATTTTTTTAAGATGAAAAAAGGGATTATCATTTTTGGAATTATGGCACTGTTTGTTTCGTTGTCGTTCGCACAAACCGAGACAAACAAATATGACGCCAAAGGCAACCCACAAGGCAATTGGGAAGAAAAAATAGATAAAGGCGGCGTTATGAGAGGTTGGTACGAGGCGGGAGAAAGATTCGGCGCGTGGACGTCTTTTCATTCAAACGGGAAAATCCATGCGGTAGAAAGTTATATTGACGGAAGAAAAAACGGCATTTTCGTACTGTTCGACAACAACTGTTATCCATCGGAGATACGATATTATAAAGACGACCTGCTCGAAGGTATCCTTTCCAAATATCAAGGCAACCGCTTAACCTCCGAAATCACTTACGTCAACGACAAAGAAAACGGAATGAGAAGGCTCTACTATGCCAACGGCAAAAAACAAGAAGAGTCGAACATGGTTGACGGATTGAGGGAAGGAGTTGCCAAATGGTACAACGACGCCGAACAAGTCATTGCCGAGTACTACTATGCCAAAGGCGAATTTAACGGCGTACAAAAAACCTTCTACCCCTCCGGTGCCATCCGTACCAAAGAAACATACATCAACGGAAAACACACCGGCGAGTCGCTCGAATATTTTGAAGAAGGCACCATAAAACGCAAAGGCAACTACGACAAAAACGGCGAAAAAGACGGCGAATGGATCGAGTTTGACCAAAAAGGAAAAAAAATCAAAACCGAAAAATATAAGGCAGGCGTCCTTGTATCATAACACAGTGTTTTTCAACAACTTATGGCATATAACGTGAATGAAACAGACCTATTGTTAAAAAAAAATGAATATTCTTGCGAGAAAATGTATGTAGGTATTAATATTATGCGTAACTTGTGCCACTTTTTTAAGGATTATAATTACGTACTAAAAAATAAAATGACATGGAAGTTAAAAGTTTACAAATCAACATTTTAGCACTATTATTTGGATTTGCAGCCCTCTGTTTTGTGAGCAAAGCAGAAGCAAATAATGCAATTTTCTCGGCGGAAGAGCAACTATTTTCTGACCCTGCCGACGAAAAACCAAATCAAAAACCCACAAAACGAGGCAGTACAAACCTCTTTTGGGATTCACACGGTCCTATCGATCGGTCAGGATTAATAACCTCAGTTGTACACAACTCTTCGGACAGTAAAATAGTATATGTCGGAGCCGCGCACAACGGAGTTTGGAAAAGTACCGACGGCACCGCTATTTGGAATCAGATTCCCGTTGAAAACGACAAGAATCTCTACGTTACTTGTTTGGCGCTCGATGAAGCCGCCAATGCGGTTTACGCCGGAACAGGCGGTGAGTTCGCAGGGCAAGGTATCTACAGAGCCGAAGGAAACGGAGCGTTGAAACTGATGCCGGGAACCGAAGGCTGGGGAACGATATACAAAATTGCCGTCTCCGGCAACAGAGTATATGCAGCCACCCACAGCGGTTTGATGTGCTATTCCGGCGGAGCATGGAAAGTGTGTACCGGTACCGACGCAACAGGCGGTAGCGTAACGCTCAACAGACCCGTAAAGGACATCTCCATCAACAAATCCGGTTTGATCATCATTGCCGGTACCAACAGCAAAAATTATCTGATTGACTGTTACATATCGAAAACAGGAGCACCCGACGATTTTGAAGATCCGGAAGTAGATAAAGAGTTGTTAGCAAAGGACAAATTATCCGGCAATGCGTTCAACATTTCCGTTACAACATCGCCTGTCAACGACAACGTGCTTTATGTAGTCGCTTCTAGGGATTTCGGTCAAAATTTTGAAGGCAAAGTTTATAGAGCATTCATCTCAGAAGACAAAGGCAATACATGGGAAGTTATTTTGGAAGGGTTTGCGAGTACCAGTTTTATAGACCCATTAGAAGGGAATGGTAAAAATCTTAATACCGTATATGCCGACCCCATTGACCCGTACACGATATATATCGTTTCGCGCAATATCTGGAAAGGCACACGACATTCCGGTCATTTTGATTTCGGACTATCGGCAATATCCTACTCCATCGGTTTGCCCGAAAGCCATCCGTTATATCTACACAGCAATATTCGCGCCCTCGATTTCTTCTGGGCTTATGGGGATCTTGTTCGAGGGGCTTACGTTGCGACCGATGGCGGCGTTTACAGAGTATCTATGGAAATCACACCCCACTCTTACTTAACATGGGCATACCCAGCACACAGATTTTTACCCATCGGCTCATATAACTTTATCGGCACCAACGGTAAAAATACCGTGTTGGGAACGCCAACTCTCGGAGTACAAGCAATGGATACACTTAGAAACTTCCCCACCAGTGCCCGTTATATTTGGGACATCGAACCCGGTACATCGCAATACCTGTCGGAAGGTCGGGGAGGTGCTTGCGCTGTTTCGTCAATCAACGAAGATTTTTATATCTATTCACAATCGTTTTTATACATCGGCTCGAACAATCAACTAGTAAGCACAGGATCAGTGTTTCGTCGCACCGTTGATAACGGCATAACGTTTCAGCCATTAAGATCATTAGCAGAACCTGGCACTTTCAACGCCAACACCATAGAATGGTTTTCCGGCACCATGCTTGGCTCCATAACGTATGACGTGCCAATAGCGATGTGGGAAAGTTTTGACTTCGATAACACCCCCGATACCGTTTGGTTTAAAGCCGACAATGAAAAAAACTTCATTGACGGAGACCAAACCATTTTCGCCCCAAGTAAAAATGCCGGTTACCCCATTGCATATCCTGCGCCGGCAGGCTTCGCTAGTGGAGACTCCATACAAGTTCCAGACCCCGTTCAAAACAAATTCTTTATTGGGTTAGGCAACAAAATATTTATGACCCGCGAAGCATTGGACTTTTCAAAAACAAGAGATACCGATATCCCGATAAAATGGTTCGAGTTAGCGACACTCAATGTAGCCGACCTTGCAACTGCCTTTGCCCTTTCCGATGATGCCAATACGCTCTACGTAGGTACGGTAACAGGAAAAGTGTTCTGCTTTACCAACTTGAGACAAGTTTATGACGAAGCCTCTTTGAAATTGGTAAAACAAGGTCTCATTTACACCTTTACAGGTAGATCCGTACACGCCATGTCGGTTGATCCAACAGACTCCAATCACCTCGTTGTTGTTTTGAAAGACGATGGAAATAATGTTTATGAAACATTCGACGGAGAATACATTGAAGAAGAAGAGGAAGAAGAGGAAGAAGAAGGTGATGATGATGACGGAGACGGAGACAAAGGTACCAAGGACGGATCAACTTTCACCCTCATCAGTAACGGTTTACCCAATACCGTATATTCCGTACTTTTCCCCAAAGGAGCCCAAACAGGCACCCTCTTGGTAGGAACAGAATTAGGACTTTGGATGAGAGAAAACGGTTCGACGTGGACAGAGAGTAGCAACGGCATTGGAAAAGTTCCCGTTACAGTCTTAACACAAGTAAACACATACCGTCCAGGCGTAAGAGGCGTTCCCTATTTCGATGTAGATGCCAACAAGATGATGCGGCAAAACTTCCCCAACAACATCTCATCTTATCTGACTATCTACGCAGGAACATACGGATCAGGCATATTCACAAGCAGTCAATATGTTGGAATACAACCGATTGAACCCACTGACCCCAAAGAATCCAACTCGTTGGTCGTAACGCCAAACCCCGTTAACGATATGGCAACCATCAACTTGGATATGACAAAAGGTCGCGCTACCATTCAGATATTCAACGTTGACGGTCGTTTAGTGAACGAACAAGTTGCCAACAGCAGCGTGGCAACCATTAACTTTAAAAACTACGCTTCCGGCACATACATTATCCAAGTTAACCAAGGCGGCGTTGTTAAGTCAGCAAAAGTAATTAAGAAATAAGTACTATTCATAATAATTTTATAGAAAAAAAGGGCGTTGACGCCCTTTTTTTCTATAAAATTATTAAAAAAACACAACCATGAGTACAGAAAAAACACCATGCCTCATCATTGGTTCCGGTCCTGCAGGCTATACGGCAGCCATTTACGCCGCAAGAGCCGACATGAAACCCGTGTTGTTTGAAGGAATACAACCCGGCGGACAACTTACCATCACCACTGAGGTAGAAAATTTTCCCGGATTCCCCGCCGGAACCACGGGACCCGTCCTGATGGACGACATGAGAAAACAAGCATTGCGCTTTCAAGCAGACATACGAAGCGGCATCGTAACAAAGGTGGACTTTTCACAACGTCCGTTTAAGGTGTGGATAGATGAAAATGAGACGTATATAGAGGCAGCAACCGTTATCATCGCAACAGGAGCCTCTGCCCGTTGGCTGGGGTTGGAATCGGAAAACGTATTCCGCAACGGAGGCGTGTCGGCTTGCGCCACGTGCGACGGGTTCTTTTACAGAGGCAGAGATGTTGCCGTGATAGGCGGCGGCGATACCGCCTGCGAAGAAGCCGTCTATCTATCGAAAATATGCCGAAAAGTCTATCTCATACACCGTCGCGATGAGTTGCGAGCGTCAAAAGCAATGCAAAAACAGGTTTTGGAAAATCCGAATATCGAGATGGTGTGGAACAGTAGGGTTGTTGAGTTTTACGGGAAAGAAGATCGCTTTGATGTGCAGTTGGAAGGCATTACAGTGGAAAACCTTGTGAACGCCGCGACGCGCAACATCGCCGTTGAAGGGGCATTTATCGCCATCGGTCATCAACCCAACTCCGACATCTTCAAAGGGATTATTGATATGGACGACAACGGCTATATCATCACCAAACCCGATTCTACGGCAACCAATGTTCCGGGCGTTTTTGCCGCAGGCGACATCCGAGATACCAAATACAGGCAGGCAATCACAGCGGCAGCCTCCGGCTGCATGGCGGCAATCGAAGCCGAACGCGCACATCAAATAAGACCGTAAGAGGCGCGGAGCACCGATAAAAGCGGCTCACCCGCAAAAGTTGTGGGGACGGGGGGGGGAGGTCAAGCATAAATCTTAGTTAGCCGAAACAAAAAGAAGTCCACATCCACAATACCTCTAAGTGAGGCTCTGAAGGCTTTAATTGTTATGTTGCGAAAAAGGTGTTATCCCGACTTCGACGGTTTTTCTCATTAAGTGTATGATTTTCAACGATATAAATTTTCGTATATTCACTACATTTACATCTGAGTGGTCAATTTGAATGGTACCACATGCCGTTGCTTGTT
>Ga0123353_10007223_pt1 | contig 14967 bp, 13 predicted proteins | sample TergutLab28metaG_3_FD_92763 | JGI IMG/M metagenome (GOLD analysis project Ga0123353, IMG submission 92763) | Labiotermes labralis P3 segment gut microbial communities from Petit-Saut dam, French Guiana - Lab288 P3 | ecosystem: Host-associated > Arthropoda: Insects > Digestive system > Gut ... | reverse complement strand
GAAAACACGCGTCCCCGCTTTTCTCGTGTTGGGCTTTTGCCTGTGTGTGAGCGGCTGTGTGAGCCCCGCCGGCACCGCAATCAACATCGCGACATCAACCGCTCATTCCGCGCCGACGCTCGCAAAAAGCGCCGAGGACTTCAGCGCCGACCAGGAATACTATCTGGGGCGCGGCGTCGCCGCGACTCTGCTGGGCCAGTATCATGCCTTGCGCGCGCCTGCGGCTGACGATTATCTTAACCTGCTCGGCCAGAGTCTGGCCAAGTATTCCACCATGCCGAACACCTACGGCGGTTACCACTTTTTGCTGTTGGCAAGTTCGGAGATCAACGCTTTTGCCGCGCCCGGCGGCTTGATCCTTGTTACGCGCGGTCTGGTGCAATGCACCAGCAACGAAGACGAACTGGCGGCCGTGCTGGCGCATGAAATCGCCCATGTGCAGTTGCGCCACGGCGTCGGCAGCATCAAGCAGGCCCGCAAGACCGAAGCCCTGATGACCCTTGGTTCCATTGCGGTTTCCGCCGCGCCGAGTCCGGTGTCGTTGGGTTCGCTCAACAGCCTCTTCGGCGGCGCCATCCATGACATGGTGCAAACCATGGCAGTGAACGGCTATTCGCGCGGCGCGGAACTTGAAGCCGACCAGGCGGCGCTGGCCATCCTCCGGGGAGCGGGCTATTCCGAAGCCGCCCTGGCATCCATGTTGCGCAACATGAGCGCCCGTTTGACTCCCGGCGTGGGCTTCGGCAAAACCCATCCGTCTCCGGCGGATCGGCTCAAGGCGTTGGGAGCTTCCGGCAGCGTGCCGGCCAACGCCGTACGTCAGGAACGCTTTCAGGCCGCGCTTGTCAACGTGAGATAGCCGTTACGGTTTTGGCAGGCATGAGGAACATTGTGTCCAGAGAACGCGCCGTCGCCGTGAGCATTGCTCTGGCGGCGGCCTTGCTGGCCTTTGTTTGCTGGCGCCTGGATTTTTTTTCGCGGCCCGAGGGCGTCAGCTGGGACTGGCGCATGCGCCAGACGGCGCGGCCTTTGCCGTCCAGCGACGCAATAGTGATTATTGCTCTGGATCAGGCAAGCCTGGACTGGATGCAGAAAGAGCAGGGCCTGGGCTGGCCTTGGCCGCGCGAGGCGTATTCCGCGCTGGCGGATTTTTGCGCCCGCGCCGGGGCCGCGAGCCTGATTATGGATGTGCTGTATACCGAGCCGTCCACCTACGGGCCGGAAGATGACGCGCGTTTCGGCCGGGCCGTGCAAAGCTTCGGCAAAGTCAGCCTGCCTTTTATACTGGGCACGTCAACGGGCGGCAGCGGGCGCTGGCCGGAGTGGGCCGCATCGTCCCCGCTCAGCCTCGGCCCGGGCACTCCGCACGCATTGTGGCCGCAGGGACAAAGAGCCACCTTTCCTCTTGCCGAAATCGCGGCCGGGGCTGCGCTCGGCAACGCGCACACCGCATCGGATCCCGACGGCATTTACCGCCGCGTGCTGCCTTTTATGCTGCTGGACGGGCGGCCTGCGCCCAATCTGGCTTTTGCCGGCTTTCTTTCCGTCATGGGGCCTGCTGCGGCTGAACGCGAACAGGACGAGCTTGTGCTTTCCGGCAGGGACTGGATGCGCCGCATACCCCTGGATGAAAACGGCAGGGCGGTGCTGCGCTTCAGCGGGCCGGCCGGCAGCTATGCCCATTACAGCGCGGCTGCCGTGGTGCAAAGCGATGTACTGCTCCAGCAGGGCGAAGCGCCCAGCATAGATCCCGCTTTGTTTGCCGGTAAGCATGTGTTGTTCGGCTTTACCGCGCCGGGCTTGTTCGATCTGCGCCCCAGCCCCATGGGCGGCGTCTATTCCGGGGTGGAAGTGCAGGCTACCATCCTTGACAACTTGCTCAGCCGGAGCTTTGTGCGGCCTGTGCCCTTCGGGTTCAACTGCGCCCTGCTTGCGCTGCTGCCGCTTGCGCTTGCATTCAGCCTTGCCGGGCGCGGCGGCGTGGCGGCACAAGGCGTGATCTGGCTGACGGCCTTCGCTCTGCCTCCGGCCTTGGCCTTGTTTGCGCGTACAGGGGGATCTGGCTGCCCTTGATGCCCTTGAGCGCGGCGGCGCTGACCGCGCTTTTGGGAACCAGCCTGTACAAACACGCCAGCAAGGAACGTCAGAAACGCCTTATCGAAAAGGCTTTCAAACATTATCTCGCCCCAGCGGTAGTGCAGCGCATTGTGGACTCGGATGAGGATTTTGGCCTGCATGGCGAAGAGCGCGAAATAACGGTCTTTTTTTCCGATATCCGGGGGTTTTCCACCTTTTCGGAAAAATTGCAGCCTGATAAACTGGTACGGCTGCTCAACCGCTATTTTACGCCCATGACCAGTATTATCCGTCAACACCAGGGTACGCTGGACAAGTTTATCGGCGACGCGATCATGGCCTTCTGGAACGCGCCGGAAGAGGTGGCGGGACACAGCGCCAAGGCGCTGCGAGCCACGTTGGCCATGCATGACAGCCTGGATGCCCTGAATCCGGAGTTGGAGGCTGAGTTCGGCCTGCGCCTGGCTTTCGGCGCAGGTTTGCACACGGGGTGGGCGCGCGTGGGCAATATGGGCACCGAGGAACTGATGGATTATACCGTCATCGGCGATACCGTAAACTTGGGTTCGCGTCTGGAAGGGCTGTGTTCGCATTACGGACAGCGGATCATCATGAGCGGGGAATGCAAACAAGCCTGCGAGGAAGGCGCGTTCGTCTTCCAGCGCCTAGGCAAGGAGCGCGTGAAGGGCCGGGAGCGGCCTGTGGATATTTATACGGCGTACTCGCCGGAACAGGCCAAAAACTTGACGGAAGAACTCGCCGCTGCGGAACATGCCCTGCAACTGTACGAACAGCGGGAATTCGCGCAGGCGGGACAGCACTATGCGCGGCTGCTGGCCGCATATCCGCGCAACGCCAAGTTGTATGGCGTTTACCTGGAACGCTGCGAACGCTACCTGACCGAAGCGCCGCCCGCAGACTGGGACGGCGCGTTTACCCACACCTTAAAATGACCAAACAACAACGCCGGGAGGCAGGAGCAGCCTCCGGCGTTGATTCCCGTTCGACCACGATACCCCGGAGGGGATTTTCCGGCTCTGAGCGCCAGCAACAGAACCGGAAAATCGGTGGGGAGGGGAGTATCTTTCGCGCCTAAGCGGCAGCGATATTGTTAAAAAGTTCCTGCGCGCCGGTATTGGCCGGATTTTCTCCCAGGACGGTTTCCAAATGTTGGCGTGCTTCCTCGTTCCTGCCGAGGGACATGAGGCATCCGGCAAGAGTAACGCGCACGGCTTCCTTGTCGGGAGCGCTTTCCAGGCAGGCTTGCAGATGAGGCACCACTTCTTCCAGGCGAGAAAGGTTGTAGCCTTCGCGAACGATGCAGTTCAGCGCCACGGCGTTTTCAGGATTATGGCCCAGGGCCTGCGAGAAGCAGGCAAAAGCTTCTTCATGCGCGCCCAGTTCCATCTTCACCAGTCCGACCCCGGTCAGGGACTTGTCGTTGGGTTCAATGGAAACTGCCTTGGTGTACAAGGTCAGCGCATCTTCGAGCACGCCGCGCTGAATGGCAATAGCGGCCAGTCCCAGATAGGGAGAGGCATGTCCGCTGTCAGCATCGACGGCCTTGCGGTAATAATCCTCGGCCTTGTCCATGTCACCCATAAACAGGTAACACTCGCCCAGTTCCTTGTTGATTTCGTAATCAAGATGGTTATTCATAGATTTCTCCCCCCATGCAGAGTTCGTTATGCGCCGTTTTGCCAAAATATATGCGGCCTTGCCGCGTCCGGCGCTGGTCCCTCCTGTTATGCATATCGTGTGCCACAAAATTAATATGTGTAGTTTGGATGTGTTATGATTATATTGTCTACGGACAGGGAATTTTTGTCGGCTTTCCGACATGCCTCTTCCTCCTCCATACAGGCAGCAAGAGGCAAAAAATGCCGTATGCGGGCAGGCGGGGCATGTCCCGACAGGGCTATGCGGTTTCCGTGCCGTCCGGTCCCGGACGGATCACGGTAAAAGCTTTGACATTTAGCCTGTGTCCTAGTAGAGATGTTGGCCGTATATATGGATAATCACCGTAAGGAAATGAGTACGAACATGTCCAAGCCAAGCCCGCAGGGTTCTTTGCCTCTGAAAAAATCTGCCGCCCATGCGCCGGGCGCACCCGGCATTTTAGGGGAACTGCAATCGGAAGTTTCGGTCGAAGCCGCGCCGCTTCTTCAGTTTATCGCCCGCCATGCCGCCGTTATCATGGTCTTGTTGGGGCTGTTCGTTGCCGTTGTCGTGGGCGCCGGCGTATGGCAATGGTACGTGGCCAAGCGTGATGCAGAGGCCCAAAACAATTTCGTCCGGCTGCTTCTTCAGCAGCAGGGAGCGGCCCGTGTAAGCGCCTTGGAAAATTTTGCCGCGACGGCGCCGGATTCCGTGCGCCTTGCCGCATGGATGGAACTGGGCCTTGCGGCTCTGGCCGAACAAGATGCCGCTAAAGCCTCTGCCGCCTTCGCGCGTATTGCCGCGTTGGATAAAGACAAGCCCTTCGGCGTCGCCGCCGCGTTGGCCGAAGCCCAGACTCTGATGCAGGCCGGAAAGGCTGCTGAAGCTTTGGCGGTTTTGGAACCGCTGGAAAATACCGTGCCCGAATATATGCGCGTTCAGGTGCGAGGGCTTATCGCTCTCAGCGCCCGGCAGGCCGGAAAAACAGACCGAGCCGTCAAGGCCTACGAGGATTTGCTTGCCGGAGCCCTGGGGGACGACGCGGACTATTATCGCTTTTGCATCCGGCAGCTCCAGACAGATGCCGCGAAAGGTCGTTAAGGACAGCTATGTCGCATCCGCTTTTGGCAAATGAGGGAGATCTGCAGCTTCTCCTGGGCAACGAGGCTATTGTACGCGGCGCTTTGGAGGCTGGAGTGCAGGTGGTGACCTGCTATCCCGGCACGCCATCTTCCGAGGTGCCCGATGCGTTCCGCGGCCTGCACACGCAGGCAGGCGTGTACCTTGAATATTCGGTCAACGAGAAAGTGGCGCTGGAAGTGGGCGGCGGGGCCGCCCTGGCCGGGGCCATGACGCTTGTGACCATGAAACACGTGGGGGTCAACGTGGCGGCGGATCCTCTGCTGACCATGGCCTACACGGGCCTGCCCGGCGGTCTGTTGCTGCTTTCCGCAGACGACCCCGGCTGCCATTCCAGCCAGAATGAGCAGGATAACCGCTATTATGCCCGTTTTGCCGGGCTGCCCTGCTTTGAGCCGGCAACGGCCCAGGAAGCAAAGGATATGACGCGCGACGCGTTGCTGCTGTCGCGCGGCCTTGAGCAGCCCGTAATGCTGCGCACCACAACCCGCATCAATCATTTGCGCGGCCCGGTGCGTTTCGGGGCGTTGGCCGCGCGTGTCTCGGCAGAATATGCCAAACAGCCGCAGCGTTTTGTTCCCGTGCCCGCTGTAGCCCGCGCCCGGCATCCTGTTTTGCTGGAAAAACTTGCCGTTGCCGGACGGGAGGCTGATCGCAGTCCCTGGAACCGCATTTCAGGCAATGCGAGCAGCCGCTTGGGCATCGTCGTCAGCGGAGCGGCCCGTAATTATCTTGCGGATGCACTGGCCTTGAGCGGCCTGCAGGACAAGGTCAGCGTGCTGGAGCTCGGGATGAGTTGGCCCCTGCCGGAACAGCTGCTGGGAACTTTTCTCGGCGCTTGCGAGAAGGTGCTGGTGCTTGAAGAACAGGAGCCGCTTCTGGAGCATGACGTACGCGCCTTTGCCCATCAGCGCGGCCTCGGCGTGGCCGTCCGCGGCAAAGGCGGACCGTTGACGCGGCAGGGCGAATATTCGACCAGCCTGGTATTGGAAGCGCTGGCCGCGCATTTGGGCGAGCAATACGCGCCCGTACGGCACGCGGATTTGCAGCTCGGCCTGCCGCAGCGTCCGCCCTTGCTTTGCGCGGGCTGCGCGCACCGGGCGGTTTTTACCGCCGTGCGCGAGGTATTCGGCGATAAGGCCTTTTATTCCAGCGATATCGGCTGTTATACGCTCGGCATGCTGCCGCCTTTGCGCATGGCGGACTTTTTGCTTTGTATGGGGTCTTCGGTCAGCGCGGGGAGCGGTTTTGCCAAGGCATCGGGCAAACCGGTCGTGGCCTTTATCGGTGATTCCACCTTTTTCCATTCCGGCATTACCGGCCTGGTAAACGCGGTTTTTAACAAACACAATTTGTTGTTGGTCATTTTGGATAACGGCACCACCGCCATGACCGGGCACCAGCCTAATCCCGGTGTGGATGCCGGAGAGCTGGGCGCGGATCACGTTCATCTTGATATTGAGGCTGTGGTGCAGGGTTGCGGTGTGCGGCAGCATACAACCGTGCGAGCCTATAACCGTAAAAAGTTGTTGCAGGCGCTGGAAGCCATGAAAGTCCAGGAGGGCGTGCGCGTGATCATCGCGCGGGAACCCTGTGTGCTGTACGCCCGGCGGGTACTCAAAAAGAGCGCGCCACAGGCGGTCCACGTTCCGGTACAGATACCGGAGGCCCTGGCCGCTCTTGAACGTGTGGCCTGTCCCGCGATGCGCCGCGAAGACGACAGCGTGCTGGTGAGCGAAAGTCAGTGCGCCGGGTGCATGCTCTGCCTCCAGCTTTCTCCGGCTTTCAAGTCCCGCAAAAGGAGTTGAGCGTGGCTGGTCTTCGTATCTTCATGACAGGCGTGGGCGGCCAGGGCACGCTGACGGCCACGACACTATTGGCGAAAATCGCTCTGGATCTGGGCCTTGAAGTCACATCCGGCGAAGTGCACGGCATGGCCCAGCGCGGCGGCGTGGTGGAATCCGCGTTGCTGATCGGCGGCTGGCGTTCGCCCAGGATAGCGTTCGGCGAAGCGGATCTGCTGCTGGGCTTCGAACCCTTGGAAACCCTGCGCGCCCTGCCTTACCTCGTTCCCGGCGGTCGGGTCTTTTCCAGTTCCGAAAGCTTGCCGCCTCTCGGCGTGGCCTTGCAAAAGGAATTCTATCCTGATCCGGGCGCATTGCGGGCCACAGTGCGGGCCGTGGCGCATGACGCGGTCTTTCTGCCCTGTCAGAGTCTGGGGCGCGAAGCCGGTTCCACCCAAAGCGGCAATAGCGCTTTGCTCGGCGCGGTGTGCGCGGCAGGCGTGCTGCCTTTTGGCATGGATGCCCTGGAAGCGGGCATCAAAACACACCTGCCCGCCAAGATCGCGGACGTGAATCTTAAGGCCGTCCGTCTGGGTGCGGCGTGGAAGTAGCTAGCGCCGCAGCCGGCCCGGCAGGGCAAAATACAGGCGCGATATAATATCGAAGAAGCTGCCCGGCAGATAACTCGCCGCCTGGAACAGGCGGAATTTTATCGAGCCGCCCGCATACGGGGCAATGGTTTCGCGTGCCTGCGCTCCCTGACCGTCGCGCCACAGAGCAACGCCCTGCTGGAACGCCGCGCGTCGTGTGAGCAATTCCACCAATTCTCCATACTCTTCCTCATAATAAGGATACATGCGGCGGTGTTTGTCCAGAATATACAGCGTCTCCTGCGCGAACTGCCCGAATTTCCTGAAGGTGGTGTTGGCGCTATGTACGCGCCAGCGGGTCAGCGGCGCATCCACATAATCCAGTTCCCAGTCATGGGCGATACGGTAGAAAAGATCCGCCTCCTCGCACAAGTTCAGGCGCTCGTCGAACCAGTGATCCAGGCTGTGCAGGGCTTGGGTGCGCAACATGGCCGAAGACATGGAAATCCATTGCCGCTGCATAAGCTCCTTGAACGCCCTGCCACGGGCCGGCGCGGTTCGCGCGAATACGCGGCTCAAGGTTCTGGCGCCGGCAAAAATTTCCGTATCCGTACACACCAGCCCCAGACGCGGGTTGCCCTCAAACAGCGCGACCTGCTCTTCCAGTTTGTCTTCCCGCCACAGATCGTCACAATCCAAAAATGCGATGTAGCGGCCTCTGGCTTCCCGCAGGGCCAAGTTGCGCGCCGCGCCGAGCGCTACGGTTTGCTTGCTGTGAAAAAAGCGCAGTTTCGGGCCGAAAGACTGGGCGATGTCAGGGCTTGGATCTGTGGATGCGTTGTCCCAGAAGATGATTTCCCAGTCCTGAAAGGTTTGCGCCTGCACGCCGGCAAGCGCGGCGGGCAGGTCTTCCGCGCAGTTCAGGCAATTCATGATGATGGAGACGGCGGGCGTTGCGTGCATACAGTTACCGCAGCGCTTTTCGCAACACCGCGCAGATCTGTCCGACTTCGTCCTCGTTCAAGCCGGGATGCAGGGGCAGGGTCATGAGTTCGTTGTAGAGGCGCTCGGTTACGGGCAAAGCAAGTTTCCCTCCGCCGTAGCGGCTAAGCAGATGGTTGGGCTTATAATGCACGCCGGTAGGTATGCCGGCTTCGGCCAGGACGGCTTTGATCGTGTCGCGGCGGCCGTGCAGTACGCGCACAGGCATGATGTGCGGGATGATCGCGTCTTCCGGATCGTTTTGGAAAAAGGCGAGATCGGGCAGGCCTGCCAGGCGTTCCCGGTAAAGGGCGGCCAGGCGTACACGCTGAGGGCCGAACTCGTTTTCCAGACGGCCGAGTTGCACGCGGCCGATGGCAGCCATGATGTTGCTCATGTGGTAGCGGTAGCCTTGGTCGGTGACGTCAAAATTCCAACTGCGCGCGCCGGAATAACGGGTCTGGGTATCGTTCTGCACGGCGAGCAGACGCGCATCGCGGCAACGGCGGGCCGTTTCCGGATTCGCAGTGACGATGCAGCCTCCTTCGCCGCAGGTGATGTTTTTGATGCCGTCGAAACTGAAGCAGATCACATCCCCGAAACTGCCGATGCGGCGGCCCTTATGGCGGCAGCCGAAGGCATGCGCCGCATCTTCAATGACCCGCAGTTTGTGCTTACGGGCGAATTCGTGGATTGCGTCGCTGCCTGCGGGGTTACTGGCGTAATGTACGGGCATGATGGCGCGCGTACGCGAGGTGATGCGCGTTGCGGCATCTTTGAGGTCAATGGTGGCGCTGTCTTCTTGCGCGTCGCAGGCCACGGGCACGCAGCCTGCCGCACTGATGGCCTGGAAGGAAGCCACAAAGGTCAACGAGGGCACCAGTACCTCGCAATCGGGTTCTACCACCGCCTGCACGGCGAGATGCAGGGCAGCGGTGCCGCTGTTGACGGCCATAACCTGATCCGGCGCGCGTTCAAGGTAGGCGGCGAGTTCTTCTTCAAAAAGACGCACTTCCGTGCCCATGCCGAGGTAGCCGTCTTCAATGAGCACACGGCGTACGGCCTGGGCTTCGGCTTCTCCCACTATGGAACGCGACAGACGAATATTCATGGTTTATGTGATGTTGGCCATATCCATACCTGCGAGCAGGCTGTCCAGATCCAGCAGAATGAGCAGCCGGTCGTCCAGTTTGCCCACGCCTTTGATATATTCCGAACCCACACCGGAAACGACGGCGGGCGCGGGTTCCACTGTGTCGGCCGGAATACGCAGCACTTCAGAAACCGCGTCCACGAGGAAACCGACGATTTTGGAGGAACCGAATTCCATGACGATGATGCGGGTGTGGCTGTCACGCTCGACAGCGGGCAGATTAAAGCGTTTACGCATGTCGATGACGGGGATGACTTTGCCGCGCAGGTTGATGACGCCTTCAATGCAGGCCGGCGCGCGGGGCACGGTGGTGATCTGCATCAGGCGGATGATTTCCTGAACACTCAAGATATCCACGCCGAATTCTTCTTCGGCGATCCTGAAGGTCACGAGCTGCAGCAGTTCCGCATCCTTGTGGCCGAGTTCGCGGGCATGTTGCACGGAAGGGGAATCGTTTGTGTCGCTCATTACGTCTCCTTATTCCATATTGCAGTATGGGATGAACCGCCGGCGCTGTCAAGGCATGCATTCCGTGCGTGCATCCCAAGCGCGCCGTGCGCTAAAAGTCAATTTTCAGCTGCATGCCCATGCCTAAGGCGCCGGTATTGTCCTTGCAGTGGCCTGTCTGTTCCGGTCGCAGCGTAGATGTGCCGAGCTGGTATTCCGGGCCGAGCTTGAGTTCCACATCCTCAGCGAGATGGAAGTCCGCATAGGCGGCCGCACGGCGTTCCTCCCTGAGGGCGGGGATGGCGCCGGCGGTATCTGCGGGGCCGCTCTGCGGACGCCAGCTTGTGCTGTGCTTGGTGAATTCGCCATGCACGGGAGGCTTGCCGTCCGGTGTACGCTGCTGTTTGTGCTCCGGGGGGCGTATTGCATCCAGGTCATCCATCCGTGCGGGCGGCAGGCGCTTGCCGGATATGGTGGCGTTATGCTGCAGATAGCGTCCGGCCGGAGTGGCAGGCGCGAACGTTGTCTGCTGGAGGGTAGCGCTTATGGATTCACGCCAGCGGACATTCTGGGCGCTTCTGTCCGGCGCCTGAAAATTCCAGTCGGGCCTGGTAGCGTTTTTAGACGGAGCAGACCGCGTTTTTTGCGGGGCGGCGGAGGCAGCGGCATGGGCGAACGCCGCCAAAAGCCCTGCGTAGAAGCAGGTCAGCATGCAGACGGCAACTACGCGCGCTGCAACGCTTAATCTACCCGGTTGTGGCAACCCATACTCCTTTTGTTGCGCATGGCGCTTTGGGTGATGATATAGGCGGCCTGGCAGCCGTGGAACAGATCCACGAGACGTTTTGACACCGGGGTGCGCTTGTAAAAATCGTGGATATGGCGCGAAAGGTCGCGCAGGTCTTCAAAAGCTCTATGAAGGCGGTTGGTTGTGCGCGAGATGCCTACGTAATTCCACATGGTATGGCGTATACTGGCCCAGTCCTGAGCGATCAGGGCTGGGTCGTCGTTTTGTTCGCTTCCGGCTGATTCCCAATCGGGAATGCTTTGTATCAGGCGTTTGGGCGGCGCTTTGCGCGCATGAATCCGTTTGGCGGCGTTCTTGCCGGCACAGAGTCCCCAGAGCAAGCCTTCCAGCAGGGAGGTGCTTGCCAGGCGGTTTGCGCCATGCACGCCGGTGCAGGCGCATTCGCCGATGGCATATAAGCCGTCCAGGGTAGTACGGCCATGCAGATCGCTCAGGATACCCCCGCAAAAATAATGGGCTGCGGGTACGACGGGAATGGGCTCCCTGACCATGTCGATGCCGATATCCGCACAGGCTCGGAAGACTGTGGGAAAACGGCGTTCGAGTTCGTGCTCCACGCGGGTGGCGTCAAGATAGAGACAGGGTTGCCCGGTAAGCAGCATTTCTTCCAACATGGCTTTGGCAACTACGTCACGTGGGGCCAGATCGCCGCGCTTGTCGTAGCGGGGCATGAGCGGGCTGCCGGAGCTGTCCAGCAGGCGCGCGCCCTCGCCGCGCAAGGCCTCGGTAATCAGTGGGCTGCGTGAGGCCAAGCGATGGTAGAGGGCGGTGGGATGGAACTGCACAAATTCCAGGTCGTGTAGGGCCAGTCCGGCGCGTGAGGCCATGGCGATGCCCGAACCCACGGCGCTGGCCGTATTGGTGCTGTGCAGATAGAGCTGCCCGACGCCGCCCGTGGCCAGAATGGTTTGATGGGCGAGCAGCGTCTCCGTCCGGCCGTTCTCTTCGTTGAACACGTAAGCGCCCAGGCAGCGGTTTTGCGTCTGGTACCGATAGCTCAACGCCTGGCTGTGATGGCGCACGGTGAGCAGATCGATGGCGGTGTGCCTTGGAAGTACGCGGATATGCGCGCTGGCGGATACGGCTTTCTTCAGTCCTTCCATGATGCTGCGGCCGGTGTGGTCCGCGCAGAACAGAATGCGCGCTGCGCTGTGCCCGCCTTCGCGTGTACGCAGGAGGTTCCCGTCGGGCTGGCGTTCAAAAGGCGCCGGGGCCCTCTCGAACAGTATACGTTCTACGGCTTCCGGACCTTTGCGGCACAAATGGCGTACGGCTTTCACATAATTACAGCGATGTCCGGCGATCAGAATGTCTCGCTCAAGGGCGGGGGCATCGTTTGTATTCGGGGCTTTGTATATGATGCCCCCTTGGGCCAGTTCGGAATTGCCGCTGTCGGACTGCTGCCCGCCGGTGATCAGGGTGACTGCGCAGCCCGCGTCCGCCAGCGTGAGCGCCGCCGTACAGCCTGCAATGCCAGCGCCGATGATCAGAGCCTGTGAGGAAAGTCTGTGCGAGTTCATAGGAGCTTCTTTTGGCTGATGTACATGCTGAAATCGGCCGCAGGAGCGGAATGGGTGATGCGACCGACGGAAATGAAGTCGGGCCGTCTGGGAGAGGCCAGGGCCAAGGCACGGATGTTTTCAAGCGTCACGCCGCCGCTGACTTCCACCTCCACCTGCGGCGGAATGAGGGGCAGGGCGGCGGTCAGGGCCGAGACGTCCATATTGTCAAGCATCACGCGCTCCACACCGCTGCCCAAGGCTTCGCGCAATTCCGCAAGGTTGCGGCATTCCACTTCAAGGGGTGGGCAGCCTGCTCCGTACACGCCGCGCAAACGGACGACCGCTTCGTGGATGGAACCGGCGGCGTCGATGTGGTTGTCCTTGAGCATGAGCATTTCGGACAAATCGCGGCGGTGATTATGTCCGCCGCCCACCAGCACGGCGTATTTGTCCGGCCAACGCAGACAGGGCAGGGTTTTGCGGGTGTCCAACAGCCTGGCGCCCGTGCCCTCCAGTTCTTTGGCATAGCGCCGGGTAAGGTTGGCAATGCCCGACAGGTGGCTGAGAAAATTCAATATGACGCGTTCGGCCTTCAGCAGCCCGCGCGCGCTGCCTGTAATATGGGCGAGTGTGCGTCCGGGTTCCACCAGTTCGCCTTCTGTCGCAAGCGCCTCCCATTCCCACGCCGTCTGTGAAAGTTCGCAACGTTCCATGATCAGGGGAATCAGCGGCAAGCCGGCGACAAGGCTTGCTTCTTTGGCCGTAATCAGCGCATACGCCCGCGTTTGGGGCGGAAAAACGCCCTGGGATGTGAGATCCGCGCCGTCCTCCGCCAAGGCCAGATCCAGGGCGGTCTCCAGAAAAGCGCGCCCCCCGGCGGTGAAAAAATCGGTGAACAATGGATAGTCCATGCCTGTTTCCGCTTTGGGTGCCGACAAAAAACATATCCTCGAAGATTGGGCTTGCTGTTTTTGGTATAGGGGGCTGGCTTGCGGGCGTCAAGCTGAAGCGTGGCCCATTTTTTTATTGTGGGCTGCTGCCGGCAAAGGAATTTCGAGCTTCAATGCGGTATGCCGTCAGCGTTTCTCTAGCTTTATGAAATGACTTCTAGTAATACATCCTGAGCTCGTCAGGACGGCCGCCTGCCGCACCTTCTTCGACATCGACGAGAGCATGGGGGGATCGCGTTGCAGACTTTTTTCCTCCTTCAGTAAGATACGAGTAGCGTGATGGATGTATTTGTTGCAGCTTTGTGCATTCTGGCCGTATCCCTCCTGCTGGCTGTCCTCAGCGGCAAGCGGCGTTTGGCCAATATGCTCGGAGCCGGGGGCGCCTGCCTGGGCTGTGGCCTGGGACTCGTTTCCCTTTTTGCCGATCCGTGGCATACGCATTCTCTGCTGGCACTGCCGTGGGGTCTGCCGTTGGGGGCCTGCGTCATCGGGCTGGACCCGCTGACGCGCATTTTTCTGGCGCCGAGTTTCGGGCTGGGCGCGATCTGCGCTTTGTCCGGCGCGGCGCACCTTTCCCCTGCTCCGTTGCGGGCGCATAACCTGGGTGCGCACTGGGCCTTTTACACCCTGCTGATCCTGGCCTTGGCCCTGGTGTTGGCCGCGCGCGATGCCGTGCTCTTTCTGTTGGCTTGGGAGCTGATGTCGCTCGCGCCTTTCTTCCTGATCGACTTTTACGATCATGACGCCCGGGTTCGGGAGGCTTCCTGGATTTATTTGGTCGCCGCGCACTTGGGGGGGCTGTGCCTGATCGGCATGTTCGGCCTGTTGTGGGCGCAGACGGGCAGCACCTCTTTTGAGGCCTTCAGCCTGGCCGCCTTCCCCCTGACCACGGGAACCGCGCTTTTTGCTCTGGCCCTGGCGGGCTTTGGCGCCAAGGCCGGGATTGTTCCTTTCCACGTCTGGCTGCCCGAGGCGCACCCCGCTGCGCCCAGCCATATTTCCGCCATGTTGTCCGGGGCGATGATCCATGCCGGCATCTATGGTTTGGCGCGGAGTTTGGGCTTTTTCGGCGAGGGTACCATCTGGTGGGGTTGGACGCTTGTCGGCATGGGCGTATGCACAGGGCTTGCGGGCATCCTCAGAGCCTTGGGGCAGGGCGAACTCAAGCGCTTGCTTGCGTATCACAGCGTTGAAAATATGGGTATCGCGCTTATAGGCATCGGCGCGGGCTACCTCGGCACGAGGACGGGCAATGCCTGGATAGCCGCGCTGGGCTATGGCGGCGCGTTTTTTCATATCCTGAACCATAGCGCCATGAAGGGCCTGCTGTTCCTGTGCGCGGGAGAAGTGCTGCACAGCGCGGGCACGGTGCGCATGGGCCTGCTTGGCGGACTGCAAAAGCGCATGCCTTGGACGGGCGCAGCCTTTGTCCTGGGCGCGACCGCCATTTCCTGCCTGCCGCCCCTGAACGGCTTTATCGGGAAGTTTCTTTTGCTCCTGGCTCTGCTCGGAGGGGTTCACCTGCCGGGATTTGCAAGCCAGGTGGCTTTGTTCGGCGCGCTTATCGCCCTAGTTTTTATGGGGGGGCTGACGGCAGCGGCTTTTGCCAAGGCCTACGGGATCGCCTTTTTGGGCGAGCCCCGCTCCGAGGCCGCCAAAAACGCCCTGGATCCGGGCTGGCTGAACCGGGCCTGTCTGCTCATGCCGGCCTTGGCTTGCCTGGGTTTCGCCCTGGGCGCGCCCTGGATTTTCGGCCTGCTGGTGAGTCCGGCGGCCCTGGCGCTCTTCCCGGCGGGCATGAACACGGGGGCGGGCGCGCAGGCCGCTGCTGAAGCCGCAACGCTGCTGGAACACGGCTTGGGGTTGGCTTTGGGCCT